>JAESGB010000034.1_pt1 | contig 208189 bp, 182 predicted proteins | sample 9266211 | NCBI WGS metagenome assembly JAESGB01 (sample SAMN14514844, study PRJNA621659) | algae metagenome | isolation source: Goleter apudmare HA4340-LM2 and co-occurring heterotrophs from cave wall... | place: USA: Maniniholo cave, Kauai, Hawaii | collected 2009-07-28 | reverse complement strand
TGTACTGTTCTAGATTGCATTGTGCTGTCGAGGGTTTGCTGATTTCTCTAATTGCCCGATACCTGTTTGTAGACGACACTCATCTTTAACTGCACTATTTTACCACTCTGTCAATGCGTAAGTCCTAGTATTTATCTTCCACAATCTCTCGTAAAAGAATTCTACCGTAGGAGCTTAAGTATGATGTGTTCCCGTAGGGGTACAAAAACGAGCCAGAGCAATTACTCCAAACCAGGCATAGATATATTTTTACACTTGATGCTAGACAAATAAACTATTTATGATATGATGAGAAATCGGTTGGTGCTTAAAAACAGTCATCCAAACCCGCCAGCATAGCACAGTGGTAGTGCATCCGACTTGTAATCGGAAGGTCGTCGGTTCAAATCCGACTGCTGGCTTTAAATCTGGCAATATCCCCAAAATAAGATCCCCCTGGCTCTATTCTTTCATTGAGCCAGGGGGATCAGAATATGTGGTAGTCTATAAATGTTTCTGTATAGTTCGTTACGATTCGATTGTAAATCCTCTTTTAGATTTTGAGTAGTGCCATTACGGGAATTTATAGTATTTTTATTACTTCTTCACCACTGCTTCATCCCTGTTATTGGCTGGAAAACTCGTATATGGTAATTATGACTATACGCACAGGTCTCTTACCATGTCAGTTGAATTACTTGTAATCAACATACCTCATCACTGCTTGCATCAAAAGCTCTCTATTCGCACCCCTCAATGGTACGAATCTGTGGCTTTGGCAGAGTTGAGTGTGGGTTTGTACAAAAATTATCAGTTTTCAGCAGCACATGATACTAGCCATCATTCTCACCAATATCTGTAAAAAATATGAAACTCAAGATTTTCGCTACTGTCGCCCTGCTAGCTTGTTTTGGGTTTGCAGAACAAGCCTTATCATTGAACCCAAAAGATTTAGAACAGTTGCAAACAACAGGTGGTTGTCCTCGGTGCGATTTTAGCGGTGCAAATTTAACTCAACTGAATTTGACTGGAGTAAATTTACGAGAGGCTAACTTGAAAGGAGCCACACTAACTAATGTCAATCTGACCAACGCAGACCTCACTGGTGCAAATCTAGAAGCTGCAAATTTAAACTCCACTAATCTCCGTGGTGCATCTTTAACCGGTGCAAATTTAAAATCCGCATCCTTAGAAAATGCAGATTTATCCTACGCTGGTTTGATTAGCGCCAATTTGGAAGCAACTAATTTCAAGGGTGCTAAGTTGCAGTTTACTAATTTCCGGGGAGCACACTTCCGACTAACAATTATGCCTATAGGTACTGTAACTTCTGACAAACCCTACTGGTGGTCGTTAGAGCGTACAGCTATCAGAGAATGTGACAAGTTCAAACCTGAAGATACCCCAGGTACGACCTGTTACGGTCAATAGGCGTGTTGTAGAGACGTAGCATTGCTACGTCTCTACAAATTTTTCCTGTTTATCATGGGAACAAAGTCAGTAAACTGTGATGGATTCCATGCTTACCCGGATTAAAGACCTAGCGACAAAACTAGCACCTCGTTTAATTGAAATTCGCCGCCACATTCACTCTCACCCAGAACTTAGCGGTCAGGAGTACCAAACAGCCGCTTTTGTGGCTGGTGTCTTGTCTTCCAGTGGTCTTCATGTGCGGGAGGGTGTTGGTAAAACCGGTGTGATGGGAGAACTGTTAGGGGTTACTGAAGATGGCGGGATATTGGCAATTCGCACTGATATGGATGCTTTGCCAATTCAAGAACGCACTGGACTAGAATACACTTCTCGCACTGAAGGTGTGATGCACGCTTGCGGTCATGATGTCCACACCACGGTGGGTTTAGGAACAGCGATGGTGTTAGCCCAAGTGGTCGAAGAATTGGGCGGTAAGGTGCGGTTTTTGTTTCAGCCAGCAGAGGAAATTGCCCAAGGTGCAAGCTGGATGGTGAAAGATGGGGCGATGGACAATGTCTCAGCCGTCTTAGGGGTTCATGTTTTCCCTTCCATCCCTGCTGGTTCCATTGGGGTGCGTTATGGTGCATTGACAGCAGCAGCTGATGATTTAGAGATTAAGATTATTGGCGAATCGGGACATGGGGCGCGTCCCCACGAGGCGGTGGATGCGATTTGGATTGCCTCACAAGTGGTTACGGCATTGCAACAAGCGATTAGCCGCACACAAAATCCCTTACGTCCCGTAGTCTTGAGTATTGGGAAAATCAGTGGTGGGAGAGCGCCCAATGTGATTGCTGATCAAGTACAGTTATTGGGAACAGTGCGATCGCTACATCCTGAAACTCGCGCCAATCTTCCCAACTGGATTGAAAATATTGTGGCTAATGTCTGCCATTCCTTCGGGGCACGTTATCAAGTCAATTACCGCCAGGGTGTGCCTAGTGTGCAAAATGATTATACCCTGACACAATTGTTACAATCAGCAGCTGAAGAAGCTTGGAGTAGCGATCACGTCCAAGTATTACCTGAACCTTCTCTTGGTGCTGAAGATTTTTCTGTATATTTGGATCACGCCCCCGGTTCGATGTTTCGCTTGGGTGTAGGCTACACAGATAGAATTATCAACCACCCATTACACCATCCCGAATTTGAAGTTGATGAATCTGCGATTATTACCGGGGTTGTAACTATGGCTTATGCGGCTTACAAATATTGGCAGCCAGAAAATCGCGTAGATTTTAATATTTGACAAGATCCCCGACTTTTCTAAAAGGTCGGGGATTTTGGTTTTAGGTATTAAGGTAGAATAAAGTTTCTACTCTTTACTAAACATTAGCACCGCTTCTGCTACTGCCCATCCGCTCTTGAATCCGACTTTTAGCAGCTTTGAATTCAGTAGCTAATTGTTCGGTTTGCTGAGAACTCAAGTTGTTGCGAATAGCAGCAAACATTGTATTTTCTTCTTGACGGACATGATCCATAACAATATCCATCAGTTGTCTAATTTGATCTTTGAATTCAGCAGCAGAGGGGTTAGTACCTCTAATTGTGTCTAACCGCCGCTTCATGTCAGCTTGTTCATCGTACAGTTCTTGAGTATCACGTTCACCGTAGAAGCTGCGTACTCTGGGGTAGACTACTTCCTCTTCTGCTCCAGCATGGGCGGTGAGGTCTTTGTAAAGCTGACCAAAGTATTCTTGGATTTTTTGGGGATCGTTGCTTTGCAGGATTTCTGTAAATAGGACATTAACCTTGTTGTGATCCATGCGGATCACGTCCTGGATATTCATATCCTGCTTGTCACTGGTTTGAGTAACAGCACTACCTACCACACCGCTAAATGCAGCGATCGCATCTTGGACTCGTGCCCAAATTCCTTGGTCTACATCTTGTCCAGTCAGTTCACGCACACCCAAGACTTCCAGAATACCTTTGAGTTGCTCTTGGTGAGCGCGGTTCTCAAAGTTAATCGTATTTAAAGGCCCAATTGCTGCCATCACATCAGCACCAACTTTTTGTGCTGCTTTGTGTTCAATCAAGCCACTCATCACTTGTTGATGTTTCAACAATTCATGCTGAAATACTTTTTCAAAGAACGTCAATTCTGAGCCTTGCATCAATTTCCGAACCTGGTCAACTAATTGACGCACCGTTGATTTTGGCTCGCCATGAACACCATATTGAACTATGGTAGTTTCCAGAACACCGAGATTTTTTTGGTCATCTTCTAACATTTTCCGGAAGCGATCGCTGATTTCGCTATCAGTCGATTCCCGTAAAAATAATTGCTCGTTCTCGATAATCAATTGTTGAATTAATTTCAAGTCTGCTAATTTTACTGCAATTGCGTTGCGTTTAACATCATCTAAAGTAGATACCATTCTCAGTTCTCCTCGGAAAATTATTTGTAACTAATCACATCATGTATAGTGACACGTCGCACACCATTACTTCATCTTTCTTTTGAGCGATCGCTGCGTAACTCAAAGATAGAAAAAAGCACTTACTTCTTAATTGTTTTATCTTTCTACTTATAGATAGATAATTATTAATTTTTTTCCTCAATCGCCAGATAGATATTTTTTTACTTTTAATCTTCTATCTTAACTCCAAGATACTCAAAATTGGAGATCAAGCAATAATGCCAGAGAGTCCTGGAATGGGAGAGCAAGCACTAAATAAAGCCGCAGAAATAGGATTATCTAGCCAGTTAGATGCAGTAGAAAATTTGGATATAGATATCAAAACTCAGCCACTCAAGTTGGTTCAAGGCGAAGTAGATGCAGTCACAATTACAGGCGAAGGTTTAGTAATGCAAAAAGACCTCCGCATGGAGGAAATGACAATGGAAATGTCTAGCGTTGCTATCAATCCTCTTAGTGTTGCTTTCGGCAAAATAGAACTCACTAAACCAACTACGGGCAGTGCGCGAGTTGTTTTAACCGCAAAAGATATCAATCGCGCCTTTAACTGTGATTATATCCGTGCCAAACTTCAAAGTCAGAAAATCAAAGTTAATGGGCAACTGGTAACAACTGCCATAGAGAACATAGAATTTCACTTACCTGGTAACGAGAAATTTGCCATAAATGCTGGAGTTTTATTAATAGAAACAGGCGAAAATCACCAAGTTGCTTTTTCGGCAATCCCTCGTATTAGCTCTAACAGACAATCTGTTTATTTAGAAAATGTGGAATATGGAGACGATGAAGAAATATCCCCAGATTTAACCAAAGCTTTGATAGCTGAAACCAGCCAAATTCTCAATTTAAGCAACTTCGATTTATCAGGAATGACGCTGCGAATTCACAGTTTAGAAGTAGAAGTAGGCAAGCTGATATTGCAAGCTGAAGCTGATGTTGAACAAATTCCTTTTACCTAAAATTAGGATAATTACTCATGGAAACAACAGACAGAACTTCCACACCTTTCCCTAATATTCCACCAATTATTGAAAGCGATGACCAAGAATATCATGATAGCGGCGTCCCCAGCACAGTAGCGATCGCTGGTCATCCACTACACCCCTTGAGTGTCATTTTTCCCATCGCCTTTTTAGCCGCCGCCTTAGGGAGTGATTTCGGCTATTGGTTAACTCATGATCCCTTCTGGGCTAGGGCTTCGTTATGGTTAATTGGCCTAGGATTAGTTGGCGGGATCATTGCAGCTATCATCGGTATGAGCGACTTTTTGCAAATCGAACGCGTCCGCAAGCGCACTGCAGGCTGGACGCACATGATTCTTAATGTCTCTATTTTATTGTTAACAGCCCTCAACTTTCTCCTCCGCCTCGGTGACGCTGAGTTACGAATAGTACCTCTAGGACTATTACTCTCTCTTATTGTCGGCACATTGACCAGCATTTCCGGCTGGTTCGGTGCAGAACTCTCCTATCGCCACAAAATTGGTGTAGTGGGTGCTGGTAGCAAAAGATATCCTTGATCCCATAGGTAAATTATTAATTCCTCGTACCCCATGTCCAGAAACTCCATCCCCTTGGGGGTGGAGTTTTTATATTATTTATTGAGCTGTATTGTAGGTTATATAAAATGGACAAAGATAGTAGTGATTGAGAAACAGATTCAACAATTGACAAGTCTATCCAGGTTTTTAGGCTATCTCTTAATTACGAATTACAAATTAATATTAGTTGTGGCTGCGACAATCACAAGGGATTATCAATGCAAAAAAAGGTTAAAGTTAAACCTAATGCCAAACAGCAGAAAATTGAAGAACTAACTGATGGTAGTTTAAATGTACATTTAAAATCTCCGCCAGTAGATGGTAAAGCAAATGAAGAGTTAATGAAACTACTAGCTGAAAAATTTAATGTCCCCAAATCTTACATCAGAATAAAGTCTGGTTTATCTTCTCGAAAAAAATTAGTAGAAATTGACACAGATGTCTAGTTTGAATATTTTTCTAATTAGTCACCAGGCAATGCCTGGTGACTAACTAAGTCCACCATGATGACATAATCAGTTCACTCTTGATTAATACTTATATATCCTGGTAGGGCTTTGATTTGTTCTATCCAAGCTTGAATCGCAGGGAATTGTATCAAATCGAACCCGCCTTCATCAGCCACATGAGTGTAAGCAAACAAGGCAATATCAGCAATGGTATAGCGCTCCCCTACAAAAAATTTCCGAGAGGTTAAATGCTTTTCCATCACCTTCAATGCTACATAACCCAATTCTTGTTTTTGCTTAATGGCTGCATGATTTTCTTTCTCCTTGCCTAAAATAGAGATCCAAAATCTTGGTGTAGCGATAAAGGGTTCATGACTATATTGTTCAAAAAATAGCCATTGCAGCACTTGCGCTCGTAAAAAGCGGTCATAAGGGAGAAATTCTGTGCCTTCACTCAAATATACTAATATTGCATTTGATTCTGCTAAGTATTTTCCTGGTTCAATTTCCAAAACTGGAATCTTACCGTTAGGATTTTTACTCAAAAATTCTGGTGTGCGTGTCTCGCCCTTTAAGATGTTAACCTCTACTCTCTCAAAAGGCATACCCATTTGTGTCAATAAAAGTCGTAACTTATAGCCATTACCAGAGGGTAAAAAATCATACAATCGCAGGGTTTCCATGCCAAAAATGTAATGAGGAATATGTTGAAAACTGAGGGTTCAAAATACATTATCTTACCAAATGAATTTTACAGACCCGGATATTTTTTTCTTTATATTCAGCATCTTAATCAAAGAAAGTATTATCTGACAAAATAAAAAAGAAAATTATTTTTATCCTATTCAGATGTTTAATTTTAATCCGTGGTTGTAAATAATAGTATGTGTGGAAGATTTACTTTAAAACAGCCAGCAGCAGCGATCGCCCAAGCTTTCGATGTGCAGTTAGTGCCAGATTTAGCCGCGCAATATAACATTGCACCTACGCAAATGGTGAACACGGTGCTATGTCACCTGGAAAGCCATCAGCGTCAAGTTCAGCAATTACGTTGGGGATTAATCCCCTCATGGGCGAAAGACCCAAAGATAGGAGCAAAGCTAATCAACGCCAGATCTGAAACTGTGACCGAAAAACCCTCATTCCGTTCAGCTTTTAAGCGCCGACGCTGTTTAATAGTAGCTGACGGCTTTTATGAGTGGCAAAGGCAACAAGGTAAAAAGCAGCCGTTTTACTTCCATCTTCAAGATAGTCAACCTTTTGGCTTTGCAGGGTTATGGGAGCAATGGCGATCGCCCGAAGGACAGGAAATAGCCTCCTGTACAATTTTGACAACGGCAGCTAACGAATTATTGCAACCAATCCACGATCGGATGCCAGTGATTGTGGCTCCAACCGATTACAATTTGTGGTTAGACCCCCAAGTGCAAACGCCCGAAACACTACAGCATATCTTGCTTCCTTATCCAGCCCAAGCAATGACTGCTTACCCAGTTAGTACATTAGTGAACAACTCTCGGCATAATACCCCAGAGTGTGTCCTCCCAGTTAGTGGCAAGAATACCCCGCAAATCAGTTAAATTAACTATTGGGGGCAAAGAAAGTAGAGGAAGCAGGGGAATAACGACCCTAGACTCTTCACAAATCACAAAGCGCAAAGTCTGAGCGGAGGTTTCCTCCGAACAGAACTTTGCAAGAGAAGACCAATGACTAAATAGAGGCAAATATGCCAAGAACACAGAAAAACGACAACTTTATTGACAAATCCTTTACAGTGATGGCGGATATCATTCTCAAGATATTGCCAGCCAATAAAAAAGCTAAGGAAGCTTTTGTTTATTACCGAGATGGTATGTCAGCACAGGCAGAAGGGGAATACGCTGAAGCCTTAGAGTACTACGAAGAAGCCCTCACACTAGAAGAAGATGCCAACGATCGCGGCTATATCTTTTACAATATGGGGCTAATCTACGCCAGCAATGGTGACCATGATCAAGCTTTGGAATTTTATCACCAGGCACTGGAATTAAACCCACGTCTACCCCAAGCATTGAATAACATCGCCGTGATTTATCACTACAAAGGCGAAAAGGCTAAAGAAGCCGGTGATAACGACGCCGGTGAGGCACTATTTGATCAAGCCGCAGACTACTGGGTGAGAGCAATTCGCATGGCTCCCAACAACTATATTGAAGCCCAAAACTGGCTGAAAACCACTGGCAGAATCCAGATAGACGTATTCTTTTAGTCGTTTGTCATTCATTGTTTGTCATTTGTTGAAGATAAATGACCAATCACCAATCACCAATCACCAATGACTAATAACCAACCATGATTGACCGTGAGCAAGTCCATAAAGTCGCCCTTCTCGCCCGCTTAGAATTGACACCAGAAGAGGAGGAACAATTCACTACTCAGTTAGGAAGCATTCTGGAATACATTGAACAGATTAGTGAACTAGATGTCAGCAATGTACCCCCAACCACAAGGGCGATTGATGTTAACAATGTGACACGAGAGGATGAATTGAAAATCTATGCTGACCGGGAAGCTATCCTCAACAGTGCGCCTGAGCAGGAGGGTGAGTTTTTCAAAGTACCAAAAATCCTCAACGCTGAATAATTCGATGTTTGTAGTAAGGACTTTAGTCCTGATTCAAAATTGTAAAATCAGGGTTAAAACCCTTACTAAAAACGAATGCTTTGAGATTATTTTCTACTCATAAACAGCATTCTAACCAACTGTCACCTGGTCAGTGGTGACATCGCTAGCACCATTAACCCCGCTAGCAATTTCCACCAATAGCCCTAAAATATCTTGACTGGGAACTTGTCCTTTTAAAACTACTGTAGTTCCTAACTGAGCAACGTAAACTGTCTCAATATCAGTGACGCGAGAGTCTTCGTCAAAAGCAAGAGCTACTCTTTTTGCTAGACCACTTTGATCATATTCTCCATTTAATCCCACACGCTCAGGGGCAATGGTTTCGCCCTCAGAGGATGTTTCGGGAACTAAAGTTGCTGTGGGGTTAACTTCAGCATTCGCAGGCTTTTCCTGTCCAAAGAGTCTTTTTAACCAACTCATAACACTAAATTCTCCAGTGGGAAATATTGAAATTACACAGGTAGTTTACCGTGAGTTGATATGAAATTACACAGCCCTAATCAATGGTACACTTCGCCATTGTGGCAAATAAGCGATGTTCGGCGACAATCTCCTTTGCGCCTTGGCACCACAAAGTCTTACTGCTAATTCATAGTGGGGATGATCTCGGTATTGGGAGAGAAAATCTTCTTTCGTGAGGGTTTTTTGGGAGATATATGTCATTAAGCTAATCTCCGGAAAATATGTTGCTTTAATCTTAGAGTATTTAAGCCGATGGTAAAGCGCCTGATCGCACTCTGAGCAACTGTGTCGAGTAAGCGATATCTGACGACAAGCCGCTAGTCTTCGGCAACGCTCCGCGAACGCATCTACGCTTTTTTGATGAGGTTGATATGGGCGATCGCTTATTTGTTTAACTTGTGATAGTTTCTTCGAGTTTTAATATTGGCCTTGGCACGATTACAATATGGGCAGGCAAGAGCTAGATTCTCTGCTTCAGTAGAGCCACGATGTTTTTCGGCAATAATATGTTCCATCTCAAAGCTAAATAGTGCAGCACTTTGAGGGAATAAGCAATATTCGCACCTTTGGTTTGCTCGTTCAATTACGAGTTTCCGTAACTGGGCTGACACATAAGTCATGGTTTGTGGCGCAATTGCTCGAATGCATGAGCTTTTGCCATCCGGACAAGATGTTCTATAGTCAGATAGCGCTCTAGTTCAGCTTCACCTTTGGCTCTTAGTGTTCCCGCTTTACTCTGCGACAGTAAATCACTGACACGAGTCTGGAATTCCGGTGAGGGTCGGATTGCCAAGATTTGTTCTGGTGTAGGCTGACTGGCTAACAACGCAATAATTTGTTTTTCGTCAAGAAAATTGCTAGACTGCTCGCTCAACAATTCTTGGAGACCGCGTTCTACTATCTCTTGTAAGCGGTCTTGAAACTGCTGTAATTGCTGTCCTAGCTCCTCAGATACCTCAACAGTGATTTGCATCATCTAAACTCTGTTGTTTTTTTAAATTTATCTATTAGTTTAAGTCTAGCTACAAATCAATCTATTAGATAAATTTTATCAGTATTGTGTATAACTAGTAACTATATTTTCCACGCTACTGTGAGCGATCGCTCTCTTAGCCAAGAGTCTCAGAGAGGCGATCGCACCCTTGATATTCATACTTTTGTAAAGGTGATCGCAGTTTTGATGATGCGGTGATATGAGCGATGTCTAGGATGGGCTACGCCTACAAATTTTTGGTGATGGCATGATGTCGGCGATCGCTCTTGTTTGTTTACAAAAAAACCTTAAGTTGAAATTAACTTGCTAAAGTTGCCTTGTTTAAGTACGAGAAAGAACAGAAACTGGGATACGTAACAACAACTACATCGCACTTCTGTTGATGAGGTTGATGTGGGGAATATTTGTGTAAGTTGCACGCATAATACGAAATCTAACTTGAACTCAACAATAGCAGATATGTCATGTATTTCTGCACATTCTATCTCAAAATTACGAATTAACTTAGGAGAAAACTATGAAATCTAAATTAGGACAATTGATTACAGGTGCAACATTATTGTTAACAAGTTCTGCTTTATATTCTCTACCAGCTTCTGCACAAAGAGCGACAGGAAATGTAGATGTAGGCGTGAGTCTTGATGTCAACGCACTTGTAAATACAGTTAGTTCTGCTATTAGCGGTCAGAATAATCGAAGTGCTTTGCTAGTTTGCCATCAAAGCTTTCGGGGATCGCTATCTCCTTTTGCAACACCGAAAGCAAAGTTTGCAGGATGTTGGATATTTGCTCGTCTACTGGCGGTGCATTTAGTATCTCACTTCGCTTAAATACAATTGAGGGCGGGAAAACCCCGCCCCCTCCGTTATCATATCTAGCGAAGTAAGTCAATCATCTCAGGCTGCTATTTCGCTATTTTGCTGCTGTAACCAGAGTTTGATGCGCTCTCTCTGGGCTATGGATACTTTGACGCTAGACAAACGTAATGCTTCTCTGGGGAAAATAGCACGCAGGTCTGCAAGCATCTCCGAATTTTGACAAAACTCAAGGCACTCGGCGATGTAGTCAGTTGACTCGCTAGTCAGCCATTCTGGAGTAGCATCGAGTTGACAAATCCCATAACTCATGATTTTTATGCAGCTAGCTGTACTTTCTAGTAGTCTGTTGCAAAAGTGTTGTTAGTGCTGGAATATGAAGGACTAAAGTCCTGACTACGAACATTTTTACACATCTAAATTAATGCGACAGACTACTAGCCAACTTTAGTGAATAATTTCTGTGAGTGACTGGAAGAAGCCAGGGTAGGAAATGGCGGCGGCTTCGGCGCGGTGAACAGTGGTGATCCCGGTGGCGTTGAGAGCAGCGATCGCTAAACTCATGGCAATGCGATGATCTGTATAACTATCGACATCTGTACCCACCAATGGCGTACCACCAGTAATTTCCAAGCCATCGGGTAATTCTGTCACCTTTGCGCCCATTTTAGTTAATTGTTGCGCCATCACTGCAATGCGATCGCTTTCTTTCACGCGCAACTCGGCGGCATCTCTAATTACTGTTGTCCCTGCGGCAAATACTGCTGCTACTGCTAAAATTGGCACTTCATCAATCAACCTGGGGATGATATCCCCCGCAATGGTGCAGCTTTGCAAAGAACTGGAACGCACTCTTAAATCAGCTACTGGTTCCCCTGCGACTTCTCGCTGGTTTTCTAGTTGAATATCTGCTCCCATCAAGGCTAAGGCTTCTAAAATTCCGGTGCGAGTGGGATTGACGCCGACATTTTCTACCACTAATTCCGAACCTGGAACAATTGCCCCAGCCACTAACCAAAAGGCGGCGGAACTGATATCTCCTGGTACAATGACTGTCTGCCCGTATAACTGTGCTGGCCCTGTCACAGTCACACTTTTGGTTTCCGGGTCAACGGTGAGTTCGACGCCAAACGCCCGCAACATCCGTTCGCTGTGGTCACGGGAAAGGGCGGGTTCGGTGACGGTGGTTCTTCCCTCGATGGATAAAGCCGCTAACAAGATACAAGATTTAACTTGGGCGGAGGCGATGGGGGAATGGTAATGGATGGGTTTGAGGGCTTGTCCTTGAATGGCTAAGGGGGCTAGAGAATTGCCTTGGCGTCCCCAAATTTCTGCCCCCATTTGTTGCAGAGGCTTGACGACGCGGGACATGGGACGTGATCGCAAGGAACTATCTCCTGTGACGCTAAAAAATTGCCCCGGATGGGAAGCCAAAATACCTAACATGAGGCGTAATGTGGTGCCAGAATTACCAGCATTCAACACATCACCTGGTTCTTGTAAATTGCCTAAACCAATGCCTTTAACCTGGACTAACTCTGTATTCAGTTCGGAGATTTCCGCACCCAAAGCTTGAAAACAAATAGCAGTACTGCGGGGATCTTCTCCTAATAGCAACCCTTGGATTGTCGTTTCACCTTGAGCGATCGCACCCAACATTAAAGCACGGTGGGAGATCGATTTATCTCCTGGCACACGGATACGACCCTGCAAAGATAGACCATTAGGGGGGCACTGAATAGTTAGTGTCTGAGACAGGTTTGATTGAGTTTCTGTGCTAATAACGGCAGCCGACATTTAAGATACACTGGCTTTTGAATACACTGGAAGTGCATAAGCGACTTCCTCCCTAGTATGGTATCGCCTTTTGCTCTATGAAACTTAACTCAAATCTACTAAAAGTAAATTTGATGTTCAGTTATCGTAACGCTAATCTGCTATGAGCTTGGGAAATCGGCGCTTTGTGCATACCCAAAGACGCTCACCATATTAATTTCGTAAACTGAGAGTACCTAATTTATTATTAGCAAATTTTACTTGTGGTATTAACTTTTCTACAACAAGCACAGTTTTCGCTTTCTAAATTTGCATCCTTGTTGTTTTCATTTTGATCTACCCAGCTTACCAATTCAGCAGATTCAGTTAATATCTAAGCATGTTTTACCATTTCATTGCTGAACATGACCTGCTAGATACTCTGGTATTGATTTCACTTCGTTCCATAGCTTTTAGCCCTTATCGCTCCCATGCTGACCCATCATCGCAAGCCCGTGTGCTTATCACTAATTTCCACTGACCTGCCAGTCTGGTCTGTTGTTGAAACTGCTGGAACACTATATCAAAAAGATACTGACAGATTCCATTTACTATTGACCGCACCGCCCCTAATTAGCTGCGAATTAGGGAGTCCCTTGAATCCAGAAGAAACGCTTCCCCATAAGAGTAGCAAGGCCTACGCCCCCAGCAGTCCCAGGGTTTTGTGGCTAGAGATTTCTCCTTATCGTGTAATCATGACCATGCAAGGTAACGCTCAAATAAGTTACCGTCACTTCTGGGAACAGGGCGTTTATGGTATTAGCCGTTATTGGTTGCCCACCGAGTCATTACAACCAAATGATACTATTCGCTTAAGAAATTTCACTAATACGATGACGCTAAGTGGACACCCTTTACCACAGCACTTGCGAGTGGAATACGAATTGTGGGCAGAAAAAGTCCAACTAGGATGCTATATTCTGAATTTGGAAATTAAACATTAAGCATGCCCCTTTGAGCCGGAAATAGGGATATAGGGCAGGGGAAGAACACTCATTCCCCATGTCCCATGCCCCATTTATCCAAAATAACTGGGTTCGTTTCCTGATTTCCATTTAATATTGCAGCCAACACTTGGCTTTTGCTCATCTATCATCGGTTTATCTGCTAGCACCGCCTCAATTGCAGCACGTAAATCTGCACCTGTTACGGGTTTGCCATTGCTGGGGCGGCTATCATCCAATTGTCCGCGATAAACAAGTTTGCGTCCGTGATTGAATACAAAAAAGTCAGGTGTGCAAGCTGCTGTATAAGCCTTTGCTGTCTCTTGGGTTTCGTCGTAGCACAAAGGAAATTTAAACCCCAGTTCTTTTACCATTACCTGTAAAGATTCTGGTGCATCATCTGGGTAGTTTTGAGCATCATTGGCACTGATAGCAACAATTCCCAAATCACTATCGTAGTAATTTTTTCCTAGCAGCGCTAATTGTTCTTGAACATGCTTTACGAAGGGACAATGCCGACAAATAAACATCACCAATAATGCTTTTTTGTCTGCAAAGTTAGACAATGAAATTGTTTCCCCAGATACCACTTCTGGTAGATGAAAATCTGGTGCTTGAGTGCCCAGTGGCAACATTGTGGAAGCAGTTAAAGCCATAGATTCCCTTTTGAGATGGAAAATTTCAGTTACATACTGATCATAAAGGGTTGGCAATGAGTAAAAGTTTTGTACGGTTCGTAGTAAGGACTTTAGTCCTTCTGTACTTCAGCACTAAAGTGCTTACTACGAACATTAAATTTGATGAGTGGCTAGAAAAGTTGCAACTTCATCAGGGGTTGGTTGAGATGCGATCGCTCCTGGTTTAATGGTAGTCAGTGCCCCAACTGCACTGGCATAGGTGACGATGCGTTTTGCAGTTTCCGTATCCCTCAAGCCTTGGATACCATGCTGAAGCACCTGGTGGATAAACCCTGCCAAAAAGCTATCCCCCGCACCAGTTGTATCAACAACAGCAACAGAAAAGGCAGGTAATTTGCCTTCGTTTTCCCCCAAGCAATAAGCACAACCGTTTTCCCCATCTGTCACTAAGACTCCCTCCAGGGAATCTAGGCGGTAAGTGATTGCACCAGCATCACTAGTATCAAATAACCATTCTGCTTCTTCCTTAGCGAGTTTGAGAAAATCGACTCGCTTAAATATTTCCTGAATTTTTTGCCGAGCGATATTTGGATCTTGCCAAAATACCGGACGCCAGTTGACATCCAGTAATATCTTCAAGTCATAATGTTCTGCCAAATCCAGAGCACGGTGAATTGCTTTTTCGCTGTCAGGATAGGCTAGTTCCAAAGTACCCAAAACCAGAAAATCTGCTTCTTGAAATAGCAAATGGGGTAATTGCTCGGCTTGCAAGCGGGTATCAGCAAACTCGGCCGTATCATAGTTACCAAAGCCAGCAAAAGTGCGATCGCCTGCTAAATCCCTGACTACATAAACTTGTCGAGTTGGCGCTGTAGAATGACGTTGTACTCCCGTCGTATCTACACCTACTGCTTGCAACAGATGCACCAGTTCATTCCCTGGTTCATCTTCACCAACCGCGCCAATAAAACCCGCCGAGGTTCCCAGCTTCACCAAAGCACAGGCTACATTAGCTGGCGCTCCTCCTGGGTAGGGAGTCCAGGACTCAACCTCCTCCAAATTTCGCCCCAATTGATCGGCTAGACAATCAAACAAAACTTCACCGAGACACAAAACACGGGGATTGCTCATTTCATTTCAGATTTTCGATTTGGGATTAAGATTTGCCAGTATAAAATCTACAACAATCCTGGCTCATCTGTCGCCAGTCCTTGAGTCCAGAAAATAGCAATTTTTGCTACTAATATAGAATGTAAATGCTTGCCATACCCAGGTTTTAGATTTAAGTAATGGCACATTTTTATTCGTATAAACGTAGTATTTAATACTTCTAATTTGTCATTTGCACTACTACAAATCGGCACTAGAAAGAAAATAATGGCGATCATATTGCTGCTAACACTGGAAAAGCCTACCTACAGAAGAATCTTCTAGAATTAGAAAGAGCGATTGAGTACATATACCGGAGGATAGAATAAATCATGGCTGGTGGCGAGTCTCAGACCCCTGTTAGTCTGTCAGACAGAGAACTGCAAATCATCGACTTAGTGGCCGCTGGCTTAACTAACCAAGAAATTGCAGGAAAACTGGAAATTAGTAAACGTACCGTTGATAACCATATCAGCAATATTCTCACCAAAACCCAGACAGAAAATCGAGTGGCTCTCGTGCGCTGGGCTTTGCAGTGGGGCAAAGTTTGCTTGAATGATGTGAATTGTTGCACTTTGCCCAACCAAAACGATTAGACAAGTTACTAGTAATGACGCAGTCAATGGGGTCTAGTCAAGATACCATTGAGCGCGTCCAGTATAGTCTTCAAGTACTGCTGGTCTACATTCAAGCCTATTTTGAAGATTGACTGATGCTTTTCCTCTCCAAGCCTTATTTCAGCGTGAAATTCTACCAGTAATGGTTTGTAGTCAGCATTTTAGTCCTGACTACGAACAAATGACCATTACCAGAGGTGATCTTTCCCCGTTGGTAAAGTTTTGTTTTAAGTTTGCCAACGGGAAATATCCTCTACTCTCAACAGAGATTTATCAAAATCATCAGTCAACCGCCTCACCCACAAAGGGATGTGGCTTGTAACTAACCGAAAAATTGGTCGAAACATACGGGTAATTGACTGTACCCTGTCTCCCCGGCACAGCCGAACTGTTTGTAGGGAGAAGAAGTTGAGCCTACCCTTCGGGAACTCCTCCGGAGAACGACTTCGCTCAGGCTCAATTATCTCTACCGTCATAGACAAACCACTTTTTCTTATCCAACCACTGGTGTTGTATCTAAGAAATGTCATGTCTCAAGTAGATAGTCGTATTTTACCAGAGTCCCTGGCTCGCTTACATCCCGACCCATAAAGGCATGGGGTTTTACGCTCGATCAATAAAAATTAGCAATAATCCCTTGCCTCAAGCGCTACATTTAAAAGAAATCTCTATTGCTCCATCGACTTAGGGAGCAGTGTGACAATGAATACTTCTACTTCTTTTCAAGGTGGCTCATTTCCCTTCGATATTTTTAACTTAGACTTCATGGCATCTCTGACTAGCAACTTTCTCAATGAAGTTGACGCCTCGGCTTCCCTGGGCGCAGACTTTCCCCAACCCACCCAAGATGCTGATTTGCTAAAACAGCTATCGTTTATTCCTGGGTTAAAAGAAGTTTTGATGCTGCGCCAAATTCATGCCCTCGAACATGCTACTGTTTGGGTTCTGAGTGAATCAAGAAATATTTATACTCCAAAAGCAAGTGCCAACAAAGTTCAAATTGACAACGAACTACTAAGTGGTTTGTCTACAGACCAGGGATTTTATCTCTATGGTGAAGTAAATATCAGTGATTTACGACGAGCAGTTTCACTTGCCTTACATCGCATCACTAGTGGAGAATGGGATTTGGCCGTACATCCCCGTTGTGGCACTAATTTATCAGTCGCCATGCTACTGACAGCTGGGCTATCTGTGGGTGTACATCTTTTGCTACCATTCCGACCAGTTGAGCAACTAATTGGTTTGGGATTAGCCGCGACGACAGCAGCGGAAATTGCTCCTGATTTAGGTTCAATAGCACAGCGATATCTCACAACTGCCATTCCCTTTAACCTAGCAGTAGAAAATATCACCTGCAAGCGGGATTTGTGGGGAAAAAACGGACATTTTGTCAAGTTAAGCTGGCGAGAGTGATCAAGGGAAGTAAGAAATAAAAAGTTTTTTACTTTTTCTTCCTATTCCTCATCTTTAAAAGAGTTGTGTAATGAGAAAGCTTTACTTCCTACTTCCGGGAACAGATGGTAAATTTGCCTGTGGTGGTCTATGGGCAGAACTAAAAACTGTTAAATTAGCTCAACAGATTTGTAGGGCTGAGATTGTGACTTACCGTCAACGGGAAAAAGATCAGCTTTTTCTCGATGATTTGCTTCAGAAAAAAAAGTTAGATGATGTAATTTTTGTCTTGAGTTGGGGATTTGATGTAGCACAACTGGCTACTAAGCTCAAGCAATATAATGTGGTTTATCATGCCCACAGTGCAGGTTATAAATTTCGGTTGCCTGCAAGTATTCCCATTATCACGGTTAGTCGTAACACAATGGGATATTGGGGGCAATTATCTCCTCATGCTCTGATTTATTATTTGCCTAATCAAATTAGCGCTGAATTTAAAAACTTACATTTAGAACGAGATATTGATGTTTTAGTACAAGCGCGCAAATCTTCGGAATATTTAATTAAAAACTTGATTCCTGCATTACAAGAAGTCTGTAAAGTCGAGGTTGTAAATTCCTATGTAGAAGATTTGCCAGGACTGTTCAATCAAGCCAAGATTTATCTTTATGACTCTGCTGAGTACTGGGCACAACAGGGTGTTAGTGAGGGATTTGGGCTGCAACCATTGGAAGCTCTTGCTTGTGGCTGTCATGTTTTTTCTAGCATTAATGGTGGACTTTCCGATTATTTAGATCCTGGATTTAACAGCTATAAGATTGCTGGCTATTCTCAAGAATATGATCTCAAACGAATTTTAAAGGTGCTAAAAACATCAGCAAACTTCAAATTACCTGAAGATTTTTTTGCCGAGTATCACCAAGCAAATATTATTCAGCGTTTGCAAGTAATTTTGCATGAGTTAAACGAATTTTTTGATCACAAAATTCAACATCAATCCAATATCAAAAGTTTGACAAAAATACACGTTGCCCAATTATCCATACAAAGCAAGTTCAGTAAATTCAAGAAGAAATTTTTTTAAATCTAAAAGTATTTGGTTTGCCAATGGGGAAAAATTCACATTACCGATTGATGTGGCGAACGGTTGTTCGCCACATCAAATATCCAATTGCCTATGATTTTCTGTAACTTTTGTTACTTTTTTCGGAAAATTAAAGGTTGTGAGCAGATTGTTAAAAGAAAACCTCCTATACTAGCGTATTATTTAGGGGAATTTTTAGGCGATCGCATTCCTTAACTGAGAGATTTACTGATAAATAAAAATTTACAGCGTAAAAATATTACAATACAAAGTTATTACTGCACCACCACCAAAGGCAAAATCGCTCACTTGATCATTTACCGATGTATCTCCCACCACGATGTAAAAAAAGGCTCACTAAACCCTCATAATTTCTTTGATAAAAAACCGAGCGATGCGTGATAAGTTTTAAATCCATCGTCTTGCGTTCGCGCTTTGGCCCATGCATTTGCACTATTTACACCCCCAACACCTTGAGGAATTAGTCAAGAGCAGTGGCATAGATTTACACATGGTGAGACTCAATTTTTTGTCTCTCCAAGGCATAAATACGTATGAATATCTGTTGATTTCTGATTTACTCCCCCGTACCAATACCGGAATGGTAAAAGGCGGGTGGTTACAGCGTTACGCCCACATTACCGAAGGTGGCTGGTGGTGTTCTGGGTTAGATCCGTTGAACAATTGGCAAATGATGGAATGGGGATGCTTTAAGCCCAACCAACCCCGACAGAATCATAACGGCAAGTCCATCAAATACGAGCATCCCCCCAGCACACCAACGCGGGTGTTTTGTCTGCGAGTCCCGTTGCATATTTGGCAGCAAGTCGCCCAGCGTTACAACCTGGCTATGCCCAACAACATCAGCATTGCCCCCAATGGCGAAGCTATGGGCTTTTGGTCATGGGTGATGACACAGAATATCCCCGTGGTGATTTGCGAAGGGGTGAAGAAGGCCGCAGCACTGTTGACACAAGGTTATGCAGCTATAGGTATTCCGGGAATTACCAGTGGTTATCGGGTTGTCAAAGACGAATTTGGTAAAATTACCCGTCGTCAGCTAATTCCTGACTTGGCAATATTCGCTATTGGGCAACGTAACTTTTATATTTGCTTTGATTTTGAAACTAAACCTAAAACAATAGCTGCTGTCAATAATGCTATTTCTCAACTGGGCTTTTTGTTGCAAGAAAAAAACTGCCCTGTCAAAGTCATCGAACTTCCGGGATTAGAAAAAGGTGTTGATGAGTTTATTGTTGCTAAAAGTGCTAGTAATTTTGAGAAAATTTATCGCCAAAGTGTTGATTTAGAAGTTTATCTTGCCCAAACTAAACCTCATACTGAGTTAACAATTCCTGCTGCACTTACTGTCAATGTCGCCTATTTAGGAGAGATTCCCTTTCCTACCTCTGGTTTAGTGGGAGTGAAATCAGCAAAAGGTACAGGTAAAACCACAGGGCTAAAAACCGTGGTTAATCAAGCCAAAACTAGAAATCAACCAGTTTTATTAATTACTCACAGAATCCAATTAGGGCGGTTTTTGTGTGAAAAAATTGGCATAAACTGGGGCATAGCGAAAGAAGAGAGAAAGACAAGTGAACCTCTTAAGCAATTCCCAATTCCCTATGTTCCATACCCCACGCCCCATTCCTTCGGCTTATGTGTTGATTCTATTTGGAAACTCAACCCAAAAGATTGGCAAGGAGCCATCATAATTTTAGATGAGGTTGAGCAGTCTTTATGGCATCTACTCAATAGCAACACTTGTAAACAGAAGCGCGTCAAAATTTTAAAAATATTCCAGCAACTAATTTCTACAGTTTTAACTACTGGAGGTTTAGTCATTGCTCAAGATGCTGATTTATCAGATGTTTCTTTAGAATATTTACAGGGATTATCAGGGATTAAATTAACACCTTGGGTGCTGGTAAATCAGTGGCAACCTAAGCGAGGTTGGGATGTGACTTTTTATGATTCACCTAATCCTACACCATTAATTCACCAACTAGAATTAGATTTAATCGCCGGACGAAAATGTTACGTCACAACTGATAGCCGTACTGGACGTTACAGTTGTGAAACAATTGAACGTTACCTAAAAGAAAGACTAGAAAAATTGCGGCGGGAATTTCCTCATACCTTAGTGATTAGCAGTCACACAACAAATACACCAGGACACGCAGCTGTTGATTTTGTCGCTGATATTAATGAAAAAATTATTGAATACGATACCGTTTTTGTCACCCCTAGTATCGGTACAGGAATTAGCATTGATGTCCAGCATTTCGACCGAGTTTATGGCATTTTTCAAGGAGTAATTCCTGATTCAGAAGCACGACAAGCATTAGCCAGAGTCAGGGACGATGTACCACGTGTTGTCTGGTGTGCTAAACGGGGTATTGGCTTAATTGGTAGTGGTAGTACAAATTATCGCTTATTGTCTCATTGGTATCAAGAAAATCAAAAAGATAACTTAGCTTTGCTCAGTCCATTACATAAAATAGATGTGGATTTGCCGTTAGTTTATGACCCAATTCACTTACGAACATGGGCAAAGTTATCTGCGAGAGTCAATGCTTCCATTCGCCTCTACCGTCAATCTTTACAGGATGGTTTAATTGCTGATGGACATCAAATTTGGCTACGGAGTAACGCTGTTCACAATAACATTATTCGAGATTTACGACTGGCATTTTTTGCTACCGACCCCCAAGATTTAGAGACACGCCAGAGGTTAATATTAGAAATTGTCAAAGTCCAAAAAGATTGGGAACAAAGGCGTCAAAAAGCCAAAGAAATTAAACGTAAAATGAGGGAGATTAAGCTGCAACATCAACTAGTAGCAGCAGATGCTGTGGCTAAAGCTAAGGATATTGACTATGTTGAATACGAGCAGCTATTAGTCAAGCATTGCCTCACCGACGAAGAACGTAACCAAACACATAAATACCTCCTCAGACAAAAGTATGGTGTTGCAGTTACTCCCATACTCAAATTGCAGGATGACAAAGGATATTATTGTCAATTATTAACTCACTATTATCTAACCCACGAAAGCGAGTATTTCCACATTCGAGATCAGCAAGAATGGCATCAGCAATTATCTTGGGGTGATGGTAAAGTTTTTCTCCCAGATTTAAAAACCTACACTCTTAAAGTTGAAGCAATGCGAGCCTTAGGGATGTTGCAATTTCTTGAATCTGAGCGGAAATTTACTAAAGATGATGCAGATTTGCTGCTCTTGAGAAATCTGGCTACTCAAAATAATAAACATATTAAAAGGGTGCTTGGTATTAACTTGGTGCGAGACAAGGAGAGCGTTTCAGTAATCACAATACTTAGCCGACTATTAAATTTGTTAGGTTTGAAGCTGATGCGAGTAAATGATGTTTACCAAATTGATCCAGAAACTCTCTATGATGGTAGAGCCAAAATATTTGCCATTTGGCAGCAACGGGATGAATTGATGTTGGCTCACGCTAAGAGTATTGGCTATGAGATTAAAGAAGTTGCGGTGAGAAATTTAGTAACTGTTCATTAGAGATGAGCATCACTCGTGGAAAATAATTTTTCTACTTATGCTAAATCCACATTTCCACCACTGATAATGGCACCAATCCTGGCTCCTGGCGCTGTGATTACACCCTCTAATAAAGCGGCGGCGAGTACTCCAGTAGGTTCAACGACGATTTTTAGGCGTTCCCATAGGAAAAACATGGTGCGGAGAATTGCGGCTTCTGATACTGTCACCATGTCATCGACGTAATGCAGGACTTGTGTATTTGCGTGAAATATCAACACTGACATTTGCAAAGATCACTTAATATCATCCAGTGTGAGAGAGCGATCGCCCATGCAAATGTCACAATATAAAAGTCCACTAATTCTTACCACTTTTATGCAAGTTAAGGATCTAACCGTTGAAGAATTGAAGCTGCTAATTCAAGAAACTGTTACTGAAACTCTACAATCTCTACTGATTGACCCAGATCAGGGTAAAGAATTAAAAAAAGAAGTACAGCAACAACTTCTTGAATCTTTAGGTGACATGGTGAGTTTACATTAATAATAAAATTCCTATATGCTTGACCTCACAAAACTAGCGCGACAAATGCAGGGTTTAAGCCAGCATCTATCTTTAGAAGCTGTTGCTAGTCGCCAGCGTTTAGAATTGGCACAGCAACATTTAAAAAATGCCTATAAATGCCAGCAAGACTTAGTTGAACGTCAGGAGAAATGGCGCGATCGCATTCTTTTTGCTAATGCTACCCCCATTGAGCCACTAGAAACTTGTATTGATATCCCAGTTCCTCCAAAAATTCATACTGTCGTTGCTACCGACGGTTCCCAAATTGCGCCAAATCATCACGAAATTGCTTACTGTTATCTCTTAAATATGGGTAGAGTGGTGTTGTACTACGGACAAAATCGCCACCCATTATTAGATAGTTTGCCAGAGGTATTTTATCGCCCAGAAGACTTATATATGTCTCGGCAATGGGGAATTAGAACTGAGGAATGGATGGGTTATCGTCGGACTGCTAGTGAAGCCAAGGTTTTAGCAGAATTGGCTATAACGGCGAAAGGAGAAGTACCAATATTAGCGATGGTAGATGGTTCCTTAATTTACTGGTTTTTGGAACAGTTACCTGTTGATGCACGCGATCGCATCTTACCTCCAATTCTGGAAGCTTGGCAGCAAATGCATGATGCCCAAATTCCCCTAATGGGTTATCTTAGCGCCTCTCGCAACGTTGAAGGCATGAACTTTTTACGCCTGTTGGCTTGTCCCCATCCAGTTCCAGATTGTGTGAGTTATTGTCCTAATCAGTTAGAAAAAGTACCTTGCAAAATATTTGAACCACTACGGGATACAGCCTTGTGGTCAACCCAACTTAAACCAGGACAACGCGGCCCCTTGTGGCGGAGTAATGCCCGCATTTTAGATTTATATTTAGACCAAAAGGTTTACTTTTGCTATGTTCACGTTGGTACTGAAATTGCGCGGATAGAAGTCCCCACATGGGTAGCCGAAAATTCAGCCATACTTGATCAATCCTTGGGATTAATGTTAGCACAAGTCCAAAAAGGATATGGCTATCCAGTAGCGATCGCTGAAGCACATAATCAAGCAGTAGTGCGGGGCGGTGATAAAGCCCGTTTCTTTGCCTTACTAGAAAAACAGATGATTAAAGCAGGTATTAGAAATGTCGGAACTTCTTACAAAGAAGCACGGAAGCGGGGAAGTATTGCTTAATTGGGAAGATAATTTTTTCAACCTGATCACACTCCAGCCAAAAACCTACTGAATCTGGAAAATGGATTACAGGAGTTGTTGTATTTACTAATGCAGCAACCCAGAGAAATTTCTCCTGGCAAAGGATAAGCCATGCATAATCTAGAGACATTCAACACCACAGGACTGAGTTTAGAACTGTTTCATGTCCAAACAGGTACATCTTTTGATTTACCACCTAATTTATCTGTAATTACTATTGGTAAGCCCAATGATCAAACTCCGCCAGATATTGATGTTTCAGGCTTACCCAATGCTGATGTGGTTTCCCGTACCCATGCACAAATTCGCCTCGACGGAAGTAATTACTTGATAGAAGACTGGGGAAGTTCTAACGGCACGTTTCTCAATGAGACCAAACTAGAGCCTCTAACTCCTTATCCGCTCAACATAGGAGATAAAATAGATTTAGGTCAAGGTAGTCAAGTAACGTTTATATTTCAAAATAAACAACAGCCCCAACAAAATGTGCTTGTGAAAGCAAACCCCACGAGACTACAGCCGCAAATTGTAGAGAATAATAATGAAGTTGCTGTTGATCGTACCAGCAAACTGATAGGCATGGCTTTGATGGTTGCGGCGATCGTGATTTTAACTGCAAACGTCCAAGTGGGTATTTTTGTCCGTATTCCCGGTGTCTTATTATGTGTGGCTGGTATTTTCATTTTATTTCAACGGCGATTTAACCACAATTTAGGATGGCTGTTAATTGCCCTAGGAATTGGCATTATTGTATTCACTGGTAATGTATTTGCTTCAGTAAATCTTTTGGTAATTATCGGTGCAGTTGCTTTATTCTTAGCTGGATATCAACTGTTTAATTATGGGCATGTATTTGGTTATGATTTACCATCCATCAAGGCTTTATTTAAGAAATAGATGGCATTTATGATTTATTAGATAATAAAAGCCCTCAACACGAAGCTGAGGGCTGTCAAGTAATTAGGGTGCATCTACCATTTATTTATCCCTTTGATTTTTAGCTGCATCAGGAAAGATTGCAAAAGGTATTGGCTTTTTTTTGGATACAGTTATAGAAATCTGATGCGATTGTGGAAAAATTTCAGGTATGAGGATGTGTTGTGCCACTAGTTAAAGCAGCATTCAAGATTTTCGATACTACAAAAACTTTAGGATATTTTACCAAATCCTCCTCCCCCAGGAGTTTCTATGACAAAAACATCACCAGTTTCTATTTCTACTGTTGCTGTACTGTCTAAATTCTCTGCGGTTCCATCGTGGTGTTGTATCCAGTTGCGTCCTACTTTTCCTGCTTCCCCCCCATTTAACCCAAAGGGTGGAACTAAGCGATGACCAGAGAGGATATTAGCCGTCATCGGTTCAAGAAATTTGATGCGACGGATTACCCCATCACCACCGGAATATTTTCCTTTACCGCCGCTATCAGGACGCAAACCGAAGCTTTCTACTTGTACAGGATAACGGGTTTCTAAAACTTCTGGGTCAGTCAAACGGGAGTTAGTCATGTGGGTATGGACTGCGTCAGTACCATCGAAATCAGGCCCTGCGCCAGAACCACCGCAAATAGTTTCATAATATTGATATTTCGCATTCCCAAAGGTGAAATTATTCATCGTTCCTTGAGAAGCCGCCATCACACCCAAAGCAGCATATAAAGCATCGACAATGGTTTGGGATGTCTCCACGTTACCGGCTACTACTGCGGCTGGATAAGTGGGGTTTAGCATACAGCCTTCTGGCACAATAATTTCTAAAGGTTTCAAACACCCAGCATTCAAAGGAATATTATCATCAACCAGAGTCCGAAAGACATATAAAACGGCTGCTTGGGTGACAGCTTTGGGAGCATTGAAATTACTATTTAATTGTTGTGATGTCCCAGTAAAATCGATGGTCGCGCTGCGATTTTCTCGGTGAATGGTGACTTTAACTTTAATTTCTGCCCCGCTATCCATTGCATAGATAAATGAGCCATCCTTAAGCACATCTATCGCGCGTCTGACTGATTCCTCAGCATTATCTTGCACAAATTTCATGTATGCTTGGACTGTTTCTAGCCCATATTGGTTAACCATGTTGCCGAGTTCTTGAACTCCTCTTTCATTGGCAGCAATTTGGGCTTTAAAATCAGCTAGGTTTTGGTTAATATTCCGAGCAGGATAGGGATGGTTTAACAGTAGATTTCTGAGTGGTGTTTCTCGAAAATTTCCCTGTTCGACTAGGAGAAAATTATCAAAGAGAATTCCTTCTTCTTCTACTGTAGTGCTTTGGGGAGGCATAGAACCGGGAGTAATACCACCGATATCAGCTTGGTGTCCGCGAGAAGCAACGTAGAAAAGAGGAGTAGGAGATAAATTATCTAAAAAAACTGGGGTAATGGCTGTGACATCAGGGAGGTGAGTACCGCCGTTATAGGGATTATTTGATAGATAGACATTTCCTGGTTTGATGGTGTCGCCTTGATCATTAATTAAACTACGAACACTTTCACTCATTGACCCTAAATGTACTGGAATATGAGGGGCATTGGCAACGAGTAATCCGGAAGAGTCAAAAATAGCGCAGGAGAAATCTAGTCGTTCTTTAATATTGACTGAGGCTGCGGTGTTTTGCAGCACAATCCCCATTTGTTCAGCGATGAATTGATAGAGGTTTTTAAAAATTTCTAGGCGGACGGGGTTGGGTTGGAATGTTGTGTACATTTTTGACTCTTGTTTGTTGAAAAGCTATGAATGAAAATCGGGAAGATAAAAATTTATTTATTAAGAAATTTGACGTTTTATAATTTGTTGTACATAACCATATATCTCACCCGTCAAACCTTCAAGTTCATGTTCAATATCTTCCCAACGCCCAAATTTACTTGTCCATTTCTCATTAGCTAATTGTCTAGCAGCGTGGGTTGGTTCCCCATCTGAATTAGCGTATATTGCTATTTTTTCAAAACCTATTTCAAGTACCCTAAGCTTTTGTATGCTTGGATATAAGCTGACATAGTTAATTCTGCTGCTACACCTTCTACCCAGTAATACATATTATCTGGGTCTATTGGAGTCCACCAGCGCTCATCTTCACCCACAGCCTAAGCAAAACAATTATATGAAGTACTTTGCTTGCTGGTTACGGAATATTGAGTTTGTGATAAGTTGGGAAATATATTTTCTTTATAGCTTTCCAACTTACCATCTGTATCCATTTTCTCGTCCCCAGTCAATCCAAGCTTGGGCCATTTGTGGGAGTCTAACACGTTGTTCGGGTTTGACAGGGTTTGCTCCCGTAATTGCACTTAAAGCTCAAAACCAATGATCTGGTTCGTGCTCAAGTTCTTTCATAATCAAAGGTACAACTGGTTGTCCTAGTCCAATTATTCTTTGATAAGCAGGGTGCATTGATATTTTCGAGATATTGGAAAGCATTCCTGTTTCACGTCGCCATTGTGCTGCTAATTCTAAGAATGTTGTTTCTATTTCTACGGTTTCAATGACTGGATAAAAGTAAGGTGACATTTAGATGCCATTTTTGTTGATTACAAAGGAATGGATATTAGTAATTATAAAGTAAGAAACTCATCTTTTAAATCGCTAATAAACATATGTCCAGGGGAATGAGTAATTGCTAATTCGGGCTTGGCTTGCAAAATAGCAGTTTGGGTTGTGACTCCGCAAGCCCAAAACACAGGAACTTCTCCATCATTAATTGTGACAGCATCACCGTAATCGGGTTTATTTAAATCTCTAATTCCAATCGCTTCTGGATTACCAATATGTACAGGTGAGCCATGTGCTTTGTAATATCTACTAGTGACTTCGACAGCGCGAACAATATTATTAGCTGGTAAAGGGCGCATGGAAACTACTAAGGGGCTGGAAAATACGCTAGTGGGATGACATTGAATATTTGTCTTATACATAGGAACATTTTTTGCCTCTTCTACATGCCTAACTGGTATTTCAGCGTTAAGCATGGCATTTTCAAAAGAGAAAGAACAACCAATTAAAAAGGCGACTAAATCGTTTCGCCAAAAGGCTTTAATATCGGTAGTTTCTTCTATTAATTCACCGTATCGAAAGATTCTATAACGGGGTAAGTCTGTTCTGATATCAGCAGCAGGTGCAATGATTTTTGGTTCAAAATCTCCAACTTCTGTGACATCAAGGACTGGACAAGGCTTGGGATTGCGTTGGCAAAAAAGTAAGAATTCAAATGCTAAAGAATATGGTAAGACTACTAAGTTAGCTTGCACATATCCCAAAGCCAGTCCAGGGGTAGAAGTATCTAACTTTGCATCTCGACATAGTTGACGAATTTCCGAGGGAAGTGAAGTAATATTTAACATTTCAAATCTCCTGATGTAGGATAATTACAATGTAATATCTCTTGCAACTTGAATTAATCAATACGTTGCAAAATTAAATGATTACGTGCTGTTAATTTGGCTTGCCATTGAGGTTCGACTACAATTGTGCTAATTTTTTCCACAATAATTGCAGGGCCATTAATCATATCTTCTGGTTGCAAGTCTTCCCGGTGATAAACGGGAGTTTCATGCCATTGTTCAGCAGTAAATATCTTTACTATTGCCACGGATTTAGGAACTTGTTCTAAAGGATGAGTACGAATAATTAAAGGTTCTTCGGGAGTCTCTATTTTCTGAATTACTTCCACAGAAATGGATTCAATAATTAAGTTTTTTTCTAATTGGATGAATCCATAACGAGATTTATGTTCTTTGGTAAATGCTTGCTGCATTACTGCTATATCCAAGGCAAAGTCAACAGTTAAAGTGGAGTTAGTGCCTTCATATTTTAAATTTAGTTTTCGGACTACTTCCTCTGCTGTATTACCTTCATTATTGCTGAGTTCACTTCTCGCTTGAGTTTCTAAAAACTCTGCTAACTGTACTAATTGAGGAATTATTGCTTGATTTAAAGGTTTTTCCACTCCTATAACTCTAGTGGCGCGGACATCAGCTAATCCCATACCGTAAGCAGAAAGAACCCCAGCATAAGGGTGAAGAAATATAGTTTTCATTCCTAATGTATCGGCGATTAAACAAGCAACTTGTCCGCCTGCACCGCCAAAACAACAAAGAGTATATAGGCTAACATCATAACCGCGTTGGAGACTAATCTTTTTAATTGCATTTGCCATGTTCTCCACAGCGATCGCTATAAAGCCAGATGCTACTTGTTCTGGTGTAGAATGGTTGCCTGTGACGGCGGCAATATCTTGGGCTAATTGGGTAAACTTCTCTACAACAACATTTTTATCTAGTGGTAAATTCCCATCCATGCCAAAGACAGAGGGAAAATATTGGGGGTGAATTTTGCCTAACATCACATTGGCGTCTGTCACTGCTAATGGCCCGCCACGTCGGTAGCAAGCAGGGCCAGGATTTGAGCCAGCAGATTCTGGGCCCACACGGTAACTGGAACCATCAAAAAATAAAATTGAACCACCACCAGCCGCAATCGTATTAATTGCTAATACTGGAACTCGCATCCTTGCACCAGCAATTTCTGAGTCTAGTTGTCGTTCATATTCTCCTTTAAAATGGGCAACATCTGTACTTGTTCCCCCCATATCAAAGGTAATTACTAACTCAAAACCCGCTCTTTTGCTAGTCTGGACTGCACCCACAATACCACCAGCCGGGCCACTTAAAATGCTATCTTTGCCTTGAAATTGGGCGGCTGCAACTAAGCCACCGTCAGATTTCATAAACATTAATTTGACATCAGGTAACTGACTAGCTACTTGATTAACATAGCGGCGGAGGATCGGAGTTAAATAAGCATCAACAACTGTGGTGTCGCCTCGGCTAACTAATTTCATTAGCTGGCTCACTTGATGGGATACAGAAATCTGTGTAAAGCCTATTTCTTGAGCAATTGTAGCTACTTGTTGTTCGTGTTCAGGATAGCGATCGCTGTGCATAAAAACAATAGCACAACTTCTAATTCCTGTGTTATGTACAGCTTGCAAATCGTTTTTAACTTGGGCAATATTTACCGGAATTAATTCCTTACCGTGAGCATCATATCGCTCATCTACTTCAATTACCTGTTCATACAACATCGTTGGTAAAATAATTTGTCGGGCAAATATCTGAGGACGATTTTGGTAGCCAATTCTCAATGCATCTTTAAATCCTTTGGTAATCAGCAGTACAACTCTATCTCCTTTTCTTTCTAATAGGGCATTTGTGGCTACAGTTGTCCCCATTTTCACCACTTCTATTGCCTGAGTAGAAATTGGTTCATGACTGGCAAGATTCATGATATCTCGAATACCTTGGATGGCTGCATCTTGATATTGTTCGGGATTTTCTGAAAGCAATTTATAGACTATCACCCATTGCTGTTTAGGCAAGGGAACGATTAAAAACCGCTCAGGATGTTGTAAGAGTTTATCGATAATTGCCTGATTATTAGTAACAGCAACTATATCTGTAAATGTCCCGCCCCGGTCAGCAAAAACTTTTAGCATGGCTCTATTTTGTACAAAATCCTGAATCAAAAAACATTCTATCTGAGGCTGGTTGCTACTTTGAAAGGCAATTCTTATTTGCAGTCCCATACAGCTAACGCAGTTTTACAACAAGCAGGTTTGCTGAAAGATTTTTAGTTGCTGATTCCCATTGTGTTTCACTAAATGTTCTTAATTTATTTAATTTCATACAAGTAGGTTAGCAATAGAATTGAAGGCGTTTCTACTTCGGGTGTAGTAGATTTTGTCACAGATGTGGCAAAATCTAATTTTGGTATATCGCAATACTTATCACCAAAAGCTATGAGCAGTTTATAAAATAAAAATTAAGTCTACGTATTTTGGGGAGAGGGGAGGAGAAAACAAGATTTATCCAGATTTAGTGTGACTTGTAAGCTTTTCTCTAACTAAAAAATAGATGATTAACCTCTTAAGCTTTTATTTATTAATGACAGCTTTTATCTGGCTTTGGTAAAGATTAATGTCATATTAAATACTATGTATTGCTAAATAATTTTACTGTTGGTATAGGTAATCTTGTGTTACAGCAAAGTCTAGGGACTTAGCACAAAAGTTACCTGTAGAAATGCAATAAACTACTATGACAACAACTCTGACAAAAACATGGACTAAGCAGCTGGTGCAGGATCACGCAAAGACGGCGGTAGCGGTGGAACTTTACACTTTGCCTTTTTACCTTACTGCACTTGCTTCTATCCAAGATAAAAGTCACTATGCCTATAAATCCCTGTTGAGTATCTGCATCGAAGAAATGCTGCACCTACAACTAGCTGCTAATCTTTGCCTAGCACTCGACACCCAGCCAGAATTTACTGCACCAAAGTATGATGGTAATCCTATTCCCTACTTAGACCCGAATAATCCGGATACTGGACATCATAAATTAATCAATGCCAAGTTGGATGCTTTAAACGCAGCAACTCTAGATTTAATGCTGGATATCGAAACTCCTAGTGGTTTAGAAACACATCGTCATCCAGAGAAGGGAATTAGAACAGTAATTAACCAAGTTGAAGATGATTTTAAGAAGATTTGGAATATAGAATATCATCAAACACCCCAGTATCCTTATGAGACGATTGGGGAAATGTATGACGCATTAGTTGCAGGTATCCACTATGTAGGTGAAAATAACTTTTCTTGGAATACACAAAAGCAGCAAGCTATTTGGGACACAGACAAAGAAGGATTCACACAAAAAATCACAAACTTTGAAGATGCACAAGAAGCTGTAAAGACAATTAGTTTCCAAGGTGAGGGTACAACTGCTGAAGATAAATTTGCTGTACCTGAGAAATATCGTTTGGAGAATGAACAAGAAGATGCTCATGAGTTTAATGAATATTCTCACTATGAAAGACTTTTAGAGATTAAGAAAGAAGGTTTACCAGCAGTTTATACGACTAATAATGATGAGCAAAATCCACAAGCGCAGTCAGATGCTTTGAATGATTTGCAATTAAGTTTTGCCCAACTGCTTAGTGAATTAGATAGTATTTGGACTAGCGGCGATTATGGTGATTTTTGGACGACGATGACGGATCGGGACAATGGTATTATTGTCAAGGCTAAAACATGTTGGCAAGTAGGTGTAATTCCCCGGTGGTCTTAAGTATTGATTGAGATTTCTGGAAAACTCTATCTATAAAATGATAGAGTTTTTTGTCTTTTAAATCTTAAACAACCCACTGCCATTTTTGCTGTCTTTCGTTCCATGTGACAGCAACTATTTCTGTTGGCGGATTGAGGCGATCGCCTTTTTCATCAAACTCGATAATTCCCGTAACGCCCTTAACTTTATTTCTTTGTTCTTTAAGATATTTAATCATCTGGATCAACAAAGATTGACTATCTTGACTATGATATTTCTCCAAAGTCCTCAGAATTATTAATACTGAGTCAAAAGCTGTAGCACTGCGCCATGTTAAGTTTCCTTCTCCCCATAATTGAGTACCTATTTGACAAAAATATTGTGCTAAAGTATTCGCACTATTACACCCGTTTGTTTCACTTTGCCAATGCCAAGGAATACATGCAACAATTTGATACTCGTCTTGATTAATTGTATTGTATTGACTTTGTTCGTGAATCCAATGTAAAACATTCTCTTGATAAAAAGTAGCTGAACCAGCTATCAGACAGTCGTTGAGATTTAATCTGCTGATTAATCCAGCATTATTGAGAGAATTAGGTTCAATTCCGCCATCAGGGATGATGATGATTATATCAACACTAACTTGTTTGATTTCTTCAAGATAATTCTGAATTTGATAATAATTTCCACTGATATAATCACATTCTTTTAAAAAACTAAACTGTCCTGGTTTTTGCTCTAAATATTCTTTGATACTATTTTTGTATGATGTACTGTAAGTACTATTTTTGTTATAGATAAGGGCAACTGTTTTTAAACCTTGATTGACACTATTTTCTGTTAAATAATCAGCTAACCGTGCAGCATTAATTCTATCTGGAGTCGTCAATCTAAAAAATGATAAACTTTCACCTCCCGATAGACAGGAAAGTTCATTAGATGTGCTACTAGCATTGATTAAACTTATCCCATTTTTGGCGTAGAAATGCATGGCTTTTTTAGTCATTTCACTAGAATAATGACCAATAATTGCCATGAGGTTTAATTGTGGTGCTAAATTTGCTAAATTCTCGGCTGTTTGATTATATGGATCATATAAATTATTGGGGTCATTGACAATGAGAATCCGCAATGCTATTGATCTACTTGTGTTATTGAGAGTAAAAAATATATCCGGTTTAATATCATCCAAATTTAATTCTTGATCTAAAGATATCTTCTCAAAGCTTTGGATATTTATTTGTAATTGAATTTGAGCAATTCCCCGCAAGATTTCAGCAGCAACATGACCTTGATTATGATAAAATGGCACAACTACAGCTAAAGTGTAAATTTCGATTTTTTTCTCTCGTAAAATAGATTGTTTGTATTCAATTAAACAATTATTAATATATATTAAAGTTTCAGGATTACCAGTTTTATAAATCTTTAATTCTTGTTTCCAAGCTGAGAGAAAGCACTTCAATGCTTGGTAGTAGAGTCCTTGCTGATAGAATTGTGTGCCTTCAATCTGAGACTGCACAATCTCTTGATTAGAGGGATAAAGAAAAATTTGTCTGCCAAAGCTTCCTTGAAAGTTATCATTATTTAATTGAGGGGCAGGATTTAATTTATAGCCATTCTTAGGATTAAGCAATAAATTCAAAATCATCACCCAGTTACCAGCTATCTGCTCTTGGTCAAAATGCAGAGCTTCTGCTATTCTGGGATAAATATTATTACTGAGTCTATCTCTAATCTTTTGGTCTGATAAATTGACTCGATGAGCGATGTCTTGTCGAGAGTATCCTAACAGAGATTGACAAATAATACTCTTGTCTAGTTCGTTGAGTTGCTTTTTATTTAAAAGACCATCTAACTGCTGGAAGAAAAACTCAATATTAATATTTAACTCTTCTATGACCTGTTGGCAATTCTCACACATATCAGATATCATCATCTTTTTATCAAAATGATAATCTGATATCCAGTTCAGTTTATCCTATGCCTGTGGAAAAAACTTCTATAGACATAGGTCAGTCAGTGAATGGGAAACTCAGTACCCGCGCTAGGTATCAGGGGTGATGGGGAGAATAACTTTTGATCCTTGAGGCTAGTCCGCAGAACAGGGGGTTTCCCCCGCCGCAGGATGCGTGCAGCGCTGTAATAGAGGAACTGGCTCCCCTTGACGCATATCTAAACATCTACAAACACTCATAATCTAAAATAAACTCGATGAATGCTGAAGATTTATTTCACCAGGGATTAGACAAAAACCTCCAAGGAGACTATCGAGGCGCGATCGCAGATTTTGATCAAGTGTTACAAATCGATGTCAATTTTGCGGAGGCTTACGGTAACAGAGCCAATGCGCGTTACTTTTTAGAAGATTATGAGGGGGCGATCGCTGACCTCAATCAAGCACTGCAACTCAATCCCCACCTAGCCGAATCCTACCACAGTCGGGGTAAAGCTTATTTTGCCATCGGCGACTATGAAACTGCAATTGCAGATTATCAACGAGCAATAGAGATTAATCCCCAGCTAACTACTCAGATTAATTTTGACATTGCTACTGTCTATCATGGGCGGGGTATTAGCCGTTGCGATCAAGGGGATAATCAGGGAGCGATCGCAGATTTTAACCAAGCTTTGCAGGTGTATCCTACTTTTGCCCCAGCTTATAGCAATCGGGGTAACATCTACCATCTCTTGGAAGACTATCAGCAAGCGATCGCCGACCACAACCAAGCATTAAAAATCGATGCTAACTTAGCAGAGGCTTACCATAACCGAGGTAACGCCTACTACGCCCTTGCAGATGATCAAAATGCGATCGCTGATTACAATCGGGCAATAGAAATTAACCCCAACTTTGCCGGCGCTTATTACAATCGGGGTCTAGTCTTCGTAAAACTCCAGGAATATTATCCAGCAATTGCAGATTTCACCCAAGCTATTAAACTCAATCCTCATGATGTCGAATCTTATTACGAGCGGGGCCTTGTACGTAGTGCGCTGGGAGACTATGAGGGTGCAATTGCCGATTATGACCAAGCATTGCAAGAAAATCCCACCCTTGGGTTAGTATATGGCTTTCGCGCCAGTGCTCGCCGCCGTATGGGCAACTATCAAGAAGCCATTGCAGACAGCACCCGACTCCTGCGACTCAATCCCCTACTAGCAGAAGGATATTGCGATCGCGCTGAAGCTCGTCGTAGTCTGGGAGACTATCAAGGCGCAATTCAAGATTACGATCAAGCATTGCTTTTCAGTCCTAACTTAGCTGCTGCTTACTACGGTCGAGGTATTGTCCGGGAAGCCTTGCAAGATTATCCAGGCGCAATTGCAGATCACACCCAAGCTCTAGAAATTGAGCCGGAATTTTCTCCAGCCTACTGCAATCGCGGTAACGCTCATCGCCTCATGGGCGATGCACAAGGAGCGATCGCTGATTACAATCAAGCATTAAAAATTAATCCTGATTTCGTGGAAGCTTATTACAATCGGGGTTCTATTCGTTATGCCCTAGAAGATTATGAAAGCGCCGTCTCCGATTATACTGAAGCTTTGCGGTTAAAACCTGATTCCGCCGCATTTTACAGCGATCGCGGTAACGCTCGCTATGCCCTCAAAGACTATCAAGGCGCACAAAATGATTACACCCAAGCAATTAACATTGAGCCTACCTTTGCAGAAGACTGGTTTAACCGGGGTCGTAGTCGCTCTCTATTAGGAGATTCACAGGGAGCACTTTTAGACTTGAGTCACGCCTTGGAATTGCAGCCTCATTGGGCGGAAGCTCACATTGTCAGGGCTGATATCTACCGCCATCTCGGAGATATACCACAAGCGATCGCTGATTTCCAACAATCTGCTGACCTGTATTATAAACAAGGAAATACCCAGTATTACCGCCAAATTCTCGGCTTAGTAGCAGAAATCCAGCCGTAGCCAAGATTAATTTAATTCCAATATCCCATTATCTTCAGTGGAATAGAAATTTACTAAGTAGGTGGGTGCAAATAAAGTTAACTGGAGAGGGTCGTCATTTGTCATTTGTCATTGGCAAAGGTTTCAAGCCTATTTACGTTTCGTAACATAGTTAGGTTTCCACCGACTTACTTAGTGCCGCACGGCTTAAATAAACCACCCATTCCAAATTAGCGAAATGCTTACGCTGTATTCATTTTGAATTCACGGCGGTACTAGTCCTAAATCTGATCAAGCGAGGGCTATTCGATAATTTCTTGCCACCCATGCATAGGTACTATACCTTTGATCACAGATGTAATCATGCTAGGTGAGGCTTCTGATATCAAGGTGCTGGGATAAACTGCCGCACCCCAGTATGGATGCACTAGTACACTACATTGATTTTTAATTACTGGATACTTGAGCAAAGCTTTCGCAACGGCTGTGTCATCATGGGGAACTGGGCCAGGTTGGGAAAGTAAAGGATAGCCAGTACGAGGATCTATGAGGTCTGTTAAATAACCGCGATCGCGCAGATTAAAGGACAAATCGCAGCCGAACCTCATAAACTTTTCTCGCAACCTTTCTTTCTCTGACTCTATCTTTGCCGTTCTTTCTACTAGTTGATATCGTGACTGTTGTAAAACAATCACTACCCACAAAAAGGATTGTTGTTTCCAGTCTGGTATGATCTGTTCGCAGTTGGCACAGATATACTGACTAGGTGAATGAATTGAAATCTGAACGGCTTGTCCGGTTTTGCCAACTAAATTAATTGGACAGCTTTGCTCCGAAGTGTAAACCTTGGGATAGTTCACTACATTTATTCGGTTCGTGCAAGTTTTTGACTTTGATCTCTGGTATCGATGATAACTCTTTAAACTTCAGAAAAATCATCAATTTTTGATGTCTTTTGAGGTTTAGTTAAAGTTAGTGTGAATTGATTATTAAGTTTTAATTAAATTGTTATCCTATATTATCCTAACGTGATGTTATTTGCTTGTTTTACCGCCAAACTATCTATCTCTGAAACTGTCTTGAGATAGAGATACAGGCGATCGCATCTGGCTGAGTGCAGGTGAAATCAAATCAATACATGTAAAGTTTTGTAAAGAATGAGAGTGAATGATTATCGTTTTGCTTGATTCCAGGCTCTTACTTCCTCGTTCCCTAAAGTCATCGATTTCCCTATGTGACTGCAAAAACAGGGCTGCTATTTGATGTGTAAGAATTGCCAAGTTCAGATACCCAACTTTTTAAAGAAGTCAGATAACTAATTATTGATGAATAGTTGAGAACTGCAATCACTCAACATTAATATATGAAAATTGCATATTCTGTGACTGTTATAACAAATTCAAAAATGAGATAAGTAAAAAGAATTACAATTTAAGATTTTTTATGGATTTAAGATGTTCTAAAAAGCCAAAACAGCTACATTTATAAAAAATATTTTGTTGGATTAAAACTCTTAAAACTTTTATTTTCTGCTCTTTTGACAGAACATAAAAATTTACTTAAACTAAAACATAAGTCGAGTTAACCCAGTAAACAACAGCGATTTTCTTGGACAATATCAAAAATCGCTATCTCAGAATATCAGTATGAAGCAATGAGTTAAAGTCAAATTATTTCCCAAAAATTGAGCCAAACCCACCTAAATTATTTACCATCAATCTGACACTTAACTTACCAGAAGTCGCCCCATGAAATGTATCCTGGTCAAGTGTAGATACTGGTAATGATCTGAGTGAATATCAATGATGGAAGCTTGTTTGAGGTGCTGTAGATATACCTAGGAGAATACCGTGTTTGAGTATCTGACGAATTTGAATGACCACAATTTACCGTATCCTGATACGATTCATCCCATCGTTGTCCACTTCGTAATTGCGATGGTGGTGTTTGCTTTTTTCTGTGATTTAGTCGGCTATTTCACCCGAAATTCTCGACTATTTGAAGTAAGTTGGTGGAATCTATTTATCGCTACAATTTCCATCTTCGTTGCGATTATTTTTGGTCAATTTGAAGCGGGCTTGGCAAAACCTTATGAAGTAGCTAAGTCAGTGCTTAACTTACATACGCTAATTGGCTGGTCGCTTTCAGGAATTATCGCGGCAATAACAGCTTGGCGCTATGTAATTCGTGCTCAAAATCCCAACAGAATATCGATTTACTATTTAGCAGTAGGGTTACTTGTCACGGTGATAGTTGGTGTACAGGTATATCTTGGTGATGAACTGGTTTGGGTATATGGACTACATACAGTGCCAGTTGTGGAAGCAATTAAGGATGGAATGTTGCCATGAACTCAGAATTAATTGAACAATTGAGTGGGCAACTAGGAGCCAACGGACTACCCTACAATATTCCTGTTCATCCCAACTTAGTCCATCTCACATTAGGTCTGTTCATCATTGGGGTTACCTTTGATATTGTTGGTGTCTTCTTACCCTTAGAAAAATGGGTTTTCAAATTTTTAGCAATTTCCGTGGAACGTGCCAACTTCTTTGACGTTGGTTGGTACAACATGGTAGCTGCATCCATCATCACCTTCTTCACCGTAGGTGCAGGCTTTTACGAAATGTTGTTGGCACAGCCACCAGCGAATATCAAGAGTGCCTGGGGATTCCAGGCAATGGATACCATGATTTGGCATGGTATAGGTGGGGTTTTCTTATTGGCGCTGATTGTGGGCATGACCATCTGGAGAGGATACCAGCGCTATGTGTGGTTCCGGGACGAAGACAGACAAGTGCAGTGGAGTTATTTATTCACAGGGGTAGTAGTCATGTTGCTGATGTACCTCCACGGCACCCTAGGAGCACAATTAGCGGCAGAATTTGGCGTCCACAACACCGCAGACCACTTATTACGCTTGGGTGAAGACCTCAACACAGTACTGAAGTAATTCATATTAGTCCTTTGTCATTTGTCCTTTGACCAATGAACGATGAATAATGACCATGAAAAATTTCAAGATCGGCACCTTGATCGCAATTGCGATCGCACTCATGGTAATCACTGCTATGAGCATCTGGATCGGTCAGCAGGCTTACTCTTGGCTACCGCCACCAGCCGCCGCCGAATCCCGACTAATTGATGATTTGATCAGCTTCTTGGTGACGCTGGGTGCATTTATCTTTTTAGGGGTGACTGGAACTCTTTTGTATTCCGTCACTTTCCATCGAGCCGCCAAAAACGACCTCAGCGATGGCCCAGCAATTGAAGGTAACATCACCCTAGAAGTCGTCTGGACAGCAATCCCCATTCTACTGGTGTTTTGGATTGCCGGCTATAGCTACCAAGTCTATGAAGCAATGGGCATTCAAGGCCCCACAGCCTTGGTACACCTGCATAACCCCATAGGCATGAAATCAGCATACGCTGCATCCAAAGACCCAGCCTTAGCTGAACCCATAGAAAAGATTGATGTGATTGCCAAGCAGTGGTCTTGGGCATTCCATTACCCAGAAACGAATGTTACTAGTAGCGAATTGCATTTACCAAGCGATCGCCGAGTTCGTCTAGCGCTGAAATCAGAAGACGTACTCCACGGCTTTTATATTCCCGCTTTTCGACTCAAGCAAGACATAATTCCTAATCATGCGATCAACTTTGAATTTACTCCTATTCGCAACGGTAAATATCACCTCACAGATTCCCAATACAGTGGGACTTACTTTGCCACCATGCAGGCAGATGTAGTGGTGGAATCTCCCCAAGATTACCAACAATGGCTGGGCAAAACTGCCAACTACAAACTCGCACCCGCAGTTAATCAAGCAGCCCTAGAGTATGCCCAAACATCTAGCCAGCCAGTCAAAAATGGTTGGATGACAGTAGCACCTGCGGCACCACCTCTAGTTAATTCACCCAGTTGAAAGGAAGGTCACTGATGACAAATATCCCCCTCAAAGGCATCAGTATCGCTAGTGAACAACCACATCATGAACCTCCTAGCGGCTGGAAAGAATACTTTAGCTTTAGTACCGACCATAAGGTCATTGGTATCCAATACCTCGTCACTTCGTTTATCTTCTTTTTAGTCGGCGGTATCTTTGCAATGGTGATTCGGGGCGAACTAATTACACCCGAATCAGACCTAGTAGACCGTACTGTCTACAATGGCTTGTTTACCATGCACGGCACGGTAATGCTGTTTTTGTGGACATTTCCCTCACTAGTTGGTTTTGCTAACTATCTCGTACCCTTGATGATTGGAGCGCGAGATATGGCATTTCCTCGCCTGAATGCCGTCGCCTTTTGGATGGTGCCGGTGGTGGGGATTTTATTGATGGGCAGCTTTTTAGTCCCTGGTGGGCCAGCCCAATCAGGTTGGTGGGCTTACCCACCAGTGAGTTTACAAAACCCCACAGGTAACTTAATTAACGGTCAAGTTGTCTGGTTATTGGCGGTAGCAATATCTGGTGTCTCGTCAATTATGGGGGCAGTTAACTTTGTTACCACAATTGTCAAAATGCGCGCCCCAGGGATGAGCTTCTTCCGGATGCCGCTATTTGTGTGGGCAGTATTTAGCGCCCAGATTATCCAGCTATTTGGACTACCTGCCCTGACTGCTGGTGCTGTGATGCTGCTCCTCGATCTCACCGTCGGTACAGCCTTTTTTGACCCCAGCAAAGGCGGTAATCCCGTTCTGTTCCAGCACTACTTCTGGTTTTATTCCCACCCGGCAGTGTATGTCATTATTTTGCCCATCTTCGGTATTTTCTCGGAGATATTCCCGGTTTATAGCCGTAAGCCTCTATTTGGCTACAAGGTGGTAGCAATTTCATCAATGTTGATTGCCGTAGTTAGTGCGATCGTTTGGGTACACCACTTGTATGTGAGTGGTACACCCGCATGGATGCGGATATTCTTCATGATCACAACGATGCTGGTATCAGTACCAACTGGCATCAAAGTGTTTGCGTGGGTAGCAACGATTTGGGGTGGTAAGCTGCGGCTAACTACACCTATGTTATTTTCCCTCGGCGCATTGATCATGTTTGTCTTCGCAGGTATCGTGGGCATCATGCTCTCCTCCGTGCCTGTGGATGTCCACGTCAACAACACTTACTTTGTCGTGGGTCACTTCCACTACGTCCTCTTCGGTACAGTCACAATGGGCTTGTATGCAGCCTTCTACCACTGGTTCCCCAAAATGACTGGACGCATGTACTACGAAGGCTGGGGTAAGTTGCATTTCTGGTTGACATTCATCGGTACTAACCTCAACTTTTTACCCATGCACCCATTAGGTTTGCAAGGGATGTTACGTCGAATTTCTTCCTACGCCCCAGAGTACGAATTCTGGAATATTATCGCCAGCCTCGGCTCATTCTTGTTAGGGATGTCCACCTTGCCTTTCATCTTCAATATGGTGGTTTCCTGGCTGCAAGGAGAGAAAGCCCCGGCTAACCCCTGGCGCGCCATTGGTTTGGAATGGCTAGTTTCTTCACCCCCTGCTGTAGAAAACTTTGAAGAACTGCCCATCGTTGTTAGCGAACCCTATGGTTACGGTAAGTCTGAACCCTTAGTAGCTAACGCACACAGCCTTGAGCATTCATCTAAATAGGCAAACAACTGTGTTAGGGCAAACATGTAGAGGAGAATTGATTTTAACTAATGGATAGTTACATTGCAGATGAGGAGCGATCGCCTTTACATCATACAGGCGGTGAGCATGGCCATGACGAAGAAGGCAGCAAGATGTTCGGCTTCATTGTCTTCTTGCTTTCTGAAAGCGTCATCTTTCTCAGCTTTTTTGCTGGCTATATCGTTTACAAAACCACGACTCCCAACTGGCTACCGGCTGGTGTTTCGGGATTAGAAGTCCTAGATCCGGCAATCAACACGGTGATTCTGGTTTCCAGCAGCTTCGTCATCTACTTGGCAGAAAAGGCGCTGCACAGCCACAATCTGGTGAAATTCCGCCTGTATCTCTTGGCAACGATGGCTATGGGTAGCTACTTCTTGGTAGGACAAGGGGTGGAATGGCACGGCCTCGCCTTTGGCTTCACCTCCGGCGTCTTTGGTGGGATGTTCTACCTGCTCACAGGTTTCCACGGTTTGCACGTGTTTACCGGTATCCTGTTACAGTCGATTATTCTTGTCCGTTCCTTTTTACCTGGTGAGTATGACTCTGGTCATTTTGGTGTCAATGCTACTTCTTTGTTTTGGCACTTCGTCGATGTCATCTGGATTATTTTGTTTATCCTGATCTACATTTGGCAGTGATACTGCTTGGAGAAGTTGCTATAACTTCTCCACGATTTTTGCAGTTGCTATTTAAAACCACGCCTACAAGCGGCGTGGTTTTTATCTGTGGGTTATTATTTGAAGCTTGTCTGTCAACATTCAAAGTTAAGTGATTTCCAGTCTTTTTGAGGCATTGCAAACTTTTTGTTTCTACAAATTGATGATGACGAGGGCTAACAACCCGATTGAAGCGGTAACCGACTCCGCTTGGCTTGAGCAGTGAGCGAAGTCGAGGCTTGAGCAGTGAGCGAAGTCGAACTGCTCAAAAAAGTAGCCAGCAAGCTAGGCTTAGACCTTAGCCAACTGGGTAGACGGTGCTTGACGACCGTAGCGAGAGTAAGACTTTGGACACTACCAAAAGCTACTCTGACCGCAGAATTTCAGTGTCTTTAGACCTGAGAGTGTTAACCACAAATAGACCTGTAGGAAAAAATACCAATTTTTGATCAATCCCAGAGGTGAAGATCACTAGATCCTGACTGATCCGGAATTTTCTTGCGGAAATAGTTGCGAATCTCTAGTTAATTGATACACTTTTACTTCATTAGCCCAGTTACAGTTAACCAGCGCCTATGGTCCACATCAAGCGTGTGGAACTCACAAATTTTAAGTCCTTCGGCGGCAGCACTCAAGTTCCCTTGCTGCCGGGATTTACTGTCATATCTGGGCCGAATGGTTCGGGTAAGTCGAATATTCTCGATGCACTGCTGTTTTGTTTGGGACTCTCTAGTTCTAAGGGGATGCGAGCCGATCGCTTGCCGGATTTGGTAAATAATACTCAAACGGCTAAAGGGCGTTCTACTGTAGAAGCTAGTGTGACGGTGACGTTTGATATTTCGGATGTCTCACGCAGAGGCGAGGAGACTGGCGAGAGGGAGGAAGAAGAGGAGGATTCTGAATCAGGACTCAAAACTCTGAACTCAGGACTCAGCAATGAATGGACTGTGACTAGACGGCTAAGGGTGACTCACCAGGGGACTTATACGTCGAATTACTATATCAATGGTGAATCTTGTACGCTGACTGATTTGCACGAGGAATTGGAGACGCTGCGGATTTATCCAGAAGGGTATAATGTAGTGCTACAAGGGGATGTTACCAGCATTATCTCGATGAATGCGCGCGAGAGGCGGGAAATTATTGATGAGTTGGCTGGGGTGGCGGCTTTTGATCGCAAGATCAACCAAGCCAAGGGAACATTGGATGAGGTGAAGGAGAAGGAAGATAGTTGTCGGATTATTGAGACGGAATTAACTGTACAACGCGATCGCCTTTCTCAAGATCGGGCGAAGGCGGAAAAATATCAGAAACTGCGGGCGGAGTTTTTAGCTAAACAGTCTTGGGAAGCGGTTCTGTCTTGGCGTTCTCTGCAAGCACAGCAAGAAAAGTTAGCGACGCAAATTCAAACGGGCGATGGCCATGCTGTGGAACTCACGGCACAACTCACCACCCTGAATGCCCAAATTGAGCAAAAAACTCTGGAATTAGAACAACTCAACGCCCATGTGAAAGCTTTGGGTGAAGAGGAATTGTTGGCGGTACAGTCTACTCTCGCTACCCAAGAGGCGGAACGTAAGCAACTGTTGCGTCAACAAACGGAGTTGGAAACAGCTACTCAGGAGACTGCAAGGCGTCTTCTGCAAACTCAGCAAGAAATTGAACAACATCACCATTCCCTCACAGAAATTGCCCAAACTCAGCTTGTACAGACGCGATTAATCACGTCTTGGCAACAGCAAAGGGATGGGGCGCGACAAGCGTTAGAAACTTCACGGGAAGCGGCGGCGGCGATCGCTTCGGCTTCAGAGGCTTGGGTACAGCAACAAACGGCTTTAAACCGTCAAATTGAGACTTTACTGCAAATTCTCGAACCCCAACGCACTGAACAAGCCCAACTCAGTGAACGCAATCATCAATTACAGCAGCAAATCCAAGAGCAGTCCCAACTGATTTTAACTTTAGAACCCCAGTTAGAAGAAAAGCAAGCTGAGTGTAGTAGTCTGGAAACTGCATTTAATACTTCTAGCGAACCCATCCAAAATTTAGCGCAAAATCTCTCAGCCACAGAACAGGAATTACAAATCCAACAGGAAACCCAAAAGCGTCTGTTGCAAGAACAACGGGAAAAACAACGCCAGTTGGATAAACTAGAAGCGCAAGCTCAAGCACAGCAAGAGGTGCAAGGTACGCAAGCGAGTAAAGTTATTCTACAATCGGGAATGCCTGGGCTTTGTGGCTTGGTGGTGCAGTTGGGTAGGGTAGAACCCCGCTACCAGTTAGCTTTGGAAATTGCGGCTGGCGGACGTTTGGGACATATCGTGGTAGAAGACGACAGCATCGCCGCCGCCGGGATTGAACTGCTCAAACAAAAACGGGCGGGGCGGGCGACTTTTTTACCCTTAAATAAAATTCATGCATCCAAGTTTACCCAAGATGCCACACTGCGTTATGCCAACGGCTTCGTTAACTATGCTGTGAATTTAATAGATTGCGATCGCCGTTATCAAGATGTCTTTCGCTACGTTTTTGGTAACACCGTAGTCTTCGCCAGTTTGGAACAGGCGCGGAAAAACTTAGGCTTATATCGTATCGTCACCTTAGACGGGGAATTGTTGGAAACTAGCGGCGCTATGACTGGTGGTAGCAATACCCAGCGTTCGGCGTTGCGGTTTGGGAATGTGGAAGCGACAGAATCAGAGGAAGTCGCCAATTTAAGAAAGCGGTTGGTAGATATCGAACGGGTTTTAGAACGTTGTCATGAAGCGATCGCTAGTTTGTCATCCAGAAGCAAACAATTAGCCCAAGAGGTTACAGAAGCCCGTCAGGCGCGGCGCGAACAACAAATACAACTAGAACAGTTGCACAAGGAAATTAAGAGTTTGACGGCGCAATTAGAGGCCACGCGATCGCAACTCGCCCAAAACAACGAAAAATTCGCCACAGCCCAATCGCGCTTAGAGGTTTTACATCGGGAATTACCGGGACAAGAAAAGCAATTGCAACAATGGCGACATGAGTTAGCAGAATTGGAAGCCTCCCAAACCCCCAGTGAATGGCAACAAATCCAAGTAATTATTAAAAGCCAAGAGCAACAACTACAACAACGAGAAGCAGAACTCAGGGAAGCAGAGCAAAAATTAAAAAATCTCGAAAATCAGCAGCAGCGCTTACAAGAGAGAATCCAAGAAGCCGAACAAAGGATCACCCAATATCAGCATCAGCAGGAGACACAACAAAATCAACTCCAAGCCCTGAGAACTCAGCACTCAGAACTCAACACTCAAATTGCCGCAACTCGCGCCACCTTGAGCCAGATGGAGCAGCATCTGGGAACAGAAAAACAAAAACGCGACGCCACAGAACAGGAATTGCGATCGCATCTGCTGCGTCAGCAACAATTAGAGTGGGAATTGCAAAAACTCCAAGAAACTCAATTAACACGGCAAGAAGAACTAGTAGCCGTGCAAGCGCAACTGCAAACCCTCGTCCCAGAATTGCCCAGCCCCCTACCAGAAGTGCCAAATCAAGTAGACTTAGAAGAATTGCAAAAAGAATTGCGATCGCTCTCTAAACGCCTGCAAGCGATGGAACCAGTAAATATGCTGGCATTGGAAGAATACGAACGTACACAAAACCGCCTGCAAGAACTGACGCAAAAGTTAGAAACCTTAGAAGGAGAAAGGACAGAGTTACTTTTGCGGATTGAAAACTTTACTACATTACGTCAACTAGCCTTTAAGGAAGCCTTCGACGCGGTTAACGAAAACTTCCAATCAATTTTTGCCACCCTTTCCGACGGCGACGGCTATTTACAACTCGATAATATCGAAGATCCATTTAGCAGTGGCTTAAATTTAGTCGCTCACCCCAAAGGTAAACCCGTACAGCGTCTAGCTTCCATGTCTGGGGGCGAAAAATCCCTCACCGCCTTAAGCTTTATTTTCGCTCTGCAACGCTACCGCCCATCGCCATTTTATGCCTTTGACGAAGTGGATATGTTTTTGGATGGCGCCAACGTCGAAAGACTATCGAGAATGATTAAACAACAGGCACAGCAAGCACAATTTATCGTTGTCAGTTTGCGTCGCCCTATGATCGAGTCAGCCGAACGCACAATCGGCGTTACTCAAGCACGGGGCGCTTACACCCAAGTTTTGGGGATTAAGTTACGCACCGACAACACCTCTGCTTAGTTTGCCCTCGTTGACTTTACCAAGTAGAAATATTTTTTGGTAAAGCGATCGCAGAACCATTAGCTAGAATTAGTAAATAACAAGCATAATTTATAGTTGTGAGTTTGCTTCGTCCGATGATAGAATCAGCCGAACGCATAATTGGCGTTACTCAAGCACTGGAAAGTTCACGCTCAAGTTTTGGGTATGAAGTTGCCAACCTAGCATACATCTGCTTGAGTTTTTGTTAATAATAGTGTATAGATAAACCGGATTCGAGATCAGGACTCCGTATAGAATGACCTCTGAACAGATAATTAGGCGTTCCGACATCTTAAATACCCAGGTGATTACCCGTGACAACGGCAAGCGGCTAGGCATCGTCAGTCAAGTCTGGGTTGATATTGATCAGCGAGAGGTTGTGGCTCTTGGTTTACGAGACAGCCTGATCTCTATCTCTGGCATACCGCGCAATATGTTTCTCAATAGTATCAACCAGATTGGTGATGTCATTTTGGTTGATAACGAAGATGTCATCGAAGATATTGAAGTTGAGACTCTCAGTAACCTCATTAACTGGGAAGTAATTACAGAAACAGGTGAAGTACTCGGTAGAGTGCGGGGATTCAAATTCAATGGTGAAACTGGAAAACTCCACTCCATCGTCATTGCTTCCTTAGGATTACCCCAAATTCCCGAACAAGTGCTGAGTACCTACGAGTTTTCTGTAGACGAAATTGTCAGCACTGGCCCCAGTCGGTTGATTGTGTTTGAAGGAGCCGAAGAACGCGTCAATCAATTGTCAGTCGGTGTATTGGAACGTTTGGGAATTGGCAAAGCACCGTGGGAAAGGGATGCAGAAGAAGAATACGGCTACAGTGCGCCTCGCACGGTAGCACCCGCTAATCAATTACCAAGTGGTGTCCCATTGCAGCCACCCAAGCAAAAAATCCGCACCCCCGAACCTGTAGCACGGGAAGAATGGGACGAGGATTATGTGGAAGAAGAAAGACCACAACGCCAGGTGATGCAGGCTCGACAGTATGAGTCTATCCAATACGAAGAAGACGAGGATGAAGCAGATAACTGGAGTGATGCTGTAGCTGAGGACAGGTATCAACAACCGCCAAAATACGAAGCTCAACCCTACAAAAATCAATACGCCGACGAATACGACGATTATGACGATGTTGAGGGTGATGCTTGGGATGATGCACCACAGCCCGTGAATATTCCCAAAAAAGTCAGAGAGAAACAGCCAGAATACGAAGAAGAAGGCGGATATTAAGTTTAACTTGTCGTCAATTCTCTAAACCTATTCTATTTACCAGCTATAGATCCCCGGCTTTGCTAAAAAGTCGGGGATCTGATTTTTCAGTGTCTAAATGGCAATAAATTTTAAGTCTTGTAAAACTGCGGCAACCGATTGATAGCGATCGCTAAAATGATAGCGTACCATTTTATCTAAAATCGCCGCCAATTCATCGCTCACCAGTGCCCTAGAACGCCACATCACATTACCTGTTTCTGAATCTGGCTGGAGTTCTTGCGGTGGGATTCCAGTTAGGGCTTGAATCCCAATCATCCCTAAAGCATAAATATCACTACACAATCGGGGATGACCAGCAAATTGTTCTGGTGGTGCATAACCCCGTGTCCCAATAGCAACCGTTGCTAATTCTGTTTCTTCGCTATTTGGTGGTTGCATCAACTTCACCGCCCCAAAATCAATTAACACTAGTCGATTATCTTCAATGCATCTAATAATATTAGTCGGTTTAATATCCCGATGAATTACCCGATGCTCATGCACAAATGCTAGAGCTTCTAAAATCCCTATGAGCATGTTAATTACAAATGTTTCACTTTGTAAACTCTGCACAGGTGGTAATTCTTCACTGAGGGTATGCCCAGGAATGTATTCCTCAACTAAATAAAATTCTTGCTGATCTTCAAAATAAGCAAGTAGTTCAGGAATTTGATGATGCTTACCCAAAGCTGCTAAAATTTCAGCTTCAGTATTAAATAACCTCCTGGCAACTTGCAAAAATTTTGTATCCCGACGTGCTGGCATTAACTGCTTGACTACACAAGTAGGATTACCAGGTCGTTGAGTATCTTTTGCTAAATAAGTGCAACCAAATCCACCAGAACCAAGCACTTTAGAGACTTGATAACGTCCTCTTAATCGAAAGTCACCACTACTGTTTTCTGATGTTGCATGGGGCGTGACAATATGATGTAAGTCACGATTTGTTGTCGTGTCTACTGTAGTCTCTTTTAAGAGGATATCTAACTGCTCAATAACCTCTTTTTGTTGTTCAACTTGCAGAATAATCATCTGAAGTTGCTGCTGAGTTTGGTATGTAGTAAAAGCTCTAAGGCTGACCCCAGTAATTATTAAACTCAGAGCTGGGGGTATCAATGGTATCCATCCAGCATAGAGAAAAAAACCAAAGCAGATTCCCATCAAGCTAATGAGGGTGATACCGCCCACTACCACCAACAGCCCTGGATGTTGCAGTCGCCAGACTAAAACGCCACCCACCACTGACCAGCCCCAAACCCACACAAGTTCAGCCCAGTCAGTCCAGCCCCAAAACAAGGGTCTACTATCTAAAACTGTACTAATGATCTGGCTTGCTATTTGTGTGTGAATGAAGACTCCAGGTGTTCTGGTCGAATGCCGTGGTGAAGCACTAAAAGGTGTATAAAATCCTGGATGAATACTGGGGGCGGTAGTACCGATAATAACCAAACGGTCTTTGACCCAATCGGGATTGACTTGATTGGTGAGGACTTGCGTCAGGGTAACTTCTTGGGTAAGGTGATTTGGGTGACGGTAATTTAACAGTATTTGGTAGCCTTGGGTATTTATTCCTTGATAGCTACCGAAATTTTTTGTCAGGATGGGAAAGATTGTTTTACCCAAAGAAAAGTAAGATTTATCAGGAAAATCTACTTCAAAACCCTGTTTTTCTAAATAATTAATTGCAACTAAAGCCGCAAAGGAAAATCTCGTTGTACATTTTTTATCTGTAGAGTCAGCAAATAGTAAAGCCCGACGGATAATTTGGTCATCCTCGTAATCAGGAATTAAATCGTTGTAGCCAACATTATTGATCGGAAAGTTAGGCGGCGGTGGAATTTCTGAATTGCCTATACTACTAATCAAACAGAGGCTAATAATTCGATCTCGATTAATCAGACCATCCGCTAAATTTTTTTGCCCTGGTCGATAGATATTTAAACCAATGACACGGGGTTGATAAGAGTCAAGTTTTGTTAACAGTTTATTGACTGTATCATCAGATAATGGCCATTTCTCTCGTTCTAAATCTTTTTGGGTAATTTTGACCAGTAATATCCGCTCATCTACATTTGAGGAGTCTCTTGGCGATACTCTTTCAGAATCAGTTCGTGAACGCAGCATTTGATCATAAACTTTTAACTCCCATGACTGTAACCATCTCAATTCCCGGACGCCCCATACTAAAGCAGTGACTCCCAAACTAGTCACCACGATCATTTTTAACCAGCTTTGACTGGCCAGAGTGTCGCGGGGAATTTGATCCTTGACAAAGACGGCTCGGAATTGTTTTATTAGTCCACTAATCACGGGGTTGCAGGAGTAACCTGGATGATGGAAAATATGAATTTATCTCACGCAGAGGAGGATACTTCCGTGGGCGGGTTTCCCGACTTGTAGACGCAAAGCGGCTTCCCGCAGGGTGGAAAGTGTCCGTCGCACAGAGTCGCAGAGAGTGGAAGTTTGAGAAATCAAGATTTTGATTTTCCTATCCTGATTAAGCAACGTCCCTATTGATGTGTTTCTGAAAGTTGCGAATTCTCTACTGAGTTGGCAACGGTGAAAGAAATAGGGCTAGATGATTGATTGAGTGCATCTAAATGAGCTTGGTCAGATGATGCTGCCATTGTGGGATCATTGAAGTAAGAGCCAATGATTTTATCGTAGTTGGAAGCAACTGCTAAAAATGCCCCTCCCAGAATATAGATAGGCAATGGTAGTGCAAATCCTTGCAACCAATCAAAGAATTCCGCCAAAGCAAATAAAACCACAAAGCAAGCTAGCCAGACTTTCATATATTCATCCCCGATATCCAAACAACTCTATTGAGATTATCCTGACCACCTAAATTTTGGCTACACTCAGCATAAAATATCTAGTAAAACTCTTGCCAAATTATTTTATGGTAGGATGGGTGGTTTTGCATTTAATTGAATCTGCTCATGCAATATAAATCTTTAGGGAAATATTTAGGGCTGATTGATTATGATTAGAGCATCCTGGCGAAAATCTCAAAACTGTTGACGAATTAGTGTGACTTCTAAAATCAATCACCGAGTCACCCGGTTTCTCTTGTTGCGATTGATTAACTTAACTACCTGTCCAATGATTAGAGGTACAAGACTCATCCCGATAATTAACAGCCAACCGTTGACTCCAGGATCAACAGTTTGTAATACAGTAGCCAGTAAGGGAACGTAAACAGCAATTAGCAGTAATCCTGTACATAGGACAAGCGCACCCCACACATAAGGATTGCGGCTGATTTCATTAAGTAACAGACCAGAATCTTGATCGCGCATATTAAAAACATGCCATAGCCTGGTGAATCCCAAGGTCATAAATGTAACTGTGACAGCTTGCTTTTGGGTCATGCCTAGCCAAATTAAAGCGATCGCAAAAGCCGCTCCCAAGGCAGCTGCGATCAGTAAACCATAACCAGCGATCGCTTGCCAATGACGGCGAGTCAAGATAGATTCCTGTGCCGGACGCGGTGGACGTTTCATTAAAGCTGGTCCGCCTTCTCCGACACCAAGCGCCAGTGCAGGAAAGGCATCATTGACAACATTTATATACAAAATCTGCAATGGTAGCAGTGGTAAAGGTGCATTCAATAATGAAGCAGCAGCGACTAAAATAATTTCGCCCACGTTGCCGGAAAGCAAATAAATTGTAAATTTACGAATATTGTTAAAAATAGCTCTTCCCTGTTCCACCGCCGCCACAATGGATGCAAAGGCATCATCTTGGAGTACCATATCGGCCGCCTCTTTGGCGACTTGGGTGCCTCGTTGTCCCATCGCTACACCAATATCAGCTTTTCGCAAGGCTGGCGCATCATTGACACCATCACCTGTCATGGCTACAACTGCTTGGTTGCGTTGATGCAGGGTAACAAGATTCAGCTTTTCCTCTGGACTGACTCGCGCTAAAACTGAAGCTTGTACAATCCGACCGCGTTCTTCGGGTGATAATTCATCTGGGTTTTTTAGGTCTTGACCTTTGACCACATCTGCTCGTTGATTGTCGGTTAAACCGACAGCGATCGCAATATTGCGGGCGGTCACGGCTTGGTCGCCTGTGACCATAATTACCCGAATCCCTGCGTCTTGACATTCCTTAATTGCTGGACGTACTTCTTCACGAGGTGGGTCTAATAACCCAACAAGGCCTAACAAAGTCAAATCTTCATAGGGATCGGCATCTTGAGAAGCAACGGTTTTTTGCGCTAAGGCCAGAATTCTTAAACCTTGTGCAGCTAGTTGATTACCCTGTTCTTGCCAATGCTGCCGGTCTGATTCCCTGAACTGTTGTGTGTCTGAGTCTGTGAGGACACGAGTACAAGCCTGGAGAACAGCTTCGGGTGCGCCTTTGACGGCAAATCGATATTGACCATCCAATTGATGAATAGTTGCCATCATTTTTAAGTCTGGATCAAATGCTTCTTCGCGGAACTCTGGCATTTGTTTGAGCAACTCTTCCCGTTGCAATCCCGCTTTTGCCCCTGCAATTAAAAGTGCTACTTCCATCGGGTCGCCAACTACCCGACTCTCGTTTGAATCTTCTGGTTGTAACGCTGCATTGTTGCACAGCACACCCACTTCTAAGGCTGCTTGTAAAATTTCATCTGTCTCTGGATTGATTTTTTGATTGTCTCGTTTGAACTCGCCTTTGGGTTCTAAGCCTTCCCCAGTCACTTCAATTTCACCAGAGTCTAGCAGCAACCGATTTACAGTCATCTGATTTTCGGTCAATGTCCCGGTTTTATCGGTACAAATGATACTAGTAGCCCCTAGTGTTTCCACTGCCGAGAGTTTATTAATCAGGGCGTGGCGTTTTGCCATTCGCCACATGCCCCGCGCCAAGGCGACTGTAGCCACAATTGGTAAGCCTTCGGGAACTGCACCCACAGCCAGAGCGATCGCAGTTTCCACCATGACAAACACATCTCTACCAACCAAAATCCCGGAAACTGCCACGACAATCACAATGGCAATTGTCACCCAAACCAACCATTTTCCTAGTTCATCCAGCCGTTTTTCTAGGGGGGTCTTTTCTTCTTGTCCAGCGCGTTCTGCCAATTCGGAAATGTGACCTAACTCGGTTTTCATCCCGGTGGCTACTACCACCCCTTCCCCTGTTCCCCGCGTGAGAGCAGTACCTTTGTAAAGCATATTGTCACGGTCTGCGAGGGGAACATCTGCTGCTATTAGTTCCAAATTTTTACCTACAGGAACCGATTCCCCGGTTAATGATGACTCATTAACTTGTACATTGGAGGCTGCTATTAAACGTAAATCAGCAGCGATCGCATCACCGCTTTCTAAAACTACAATATCTCCTGGTACTAATTCTTCGGCAGGAATTTCTTGCACCCTTCCTTGGCGACGGACTTTTGTGGTCGTACTACTGAGTTTTTGCAGCGCCTCCATTGAGCGGATGGCTTTGTATTCTGTAAAAAAACCGATGGCAGTGTTGATAATGATGGCAATTAAGACGGCTATTCCTTCAATCCATTGACTAAAGGCGAATGATAAAGCAGCGGCTACCGCTAATATGGCAATAATTAGGCTTTTGAACTGCTCAATGAAGATTTGCCAAGCACTCTTGCCTTTTGCTTCTTGCAAGCGATTTTTACCATATTGCTCGCGTCGGCGTTCCACCTCTGATTCAGTGAGTCCTTCTTGGGCGGAGACATCAAGTCGATCAAAGATATTTGCTAATGCAAGAGTCCAAGGTTTATCAGGAAGCTCTGCCATCAATACTGCTCCAAAACTATAGATAAAGCCAGAAATTCCAGTTTCTCAGCATTTTTCTAACTTAACTTGCCCTGATTTGTTCCCACTATCTATCAGAGGTAATGATTTTGGGTGAAATCTATTCTGCAATGGGAGTAAGAGAGAATGAGGAGACTTTTCGATAAATGGGCGTCGCTCCCATTTGGAGATTGTAGTGGGCTACTATTAATACCGCAGAATTTGATTTTAATTTTATGTAATTTAATTGGCAAATTAAAACTATAAATTTACTTTTTAAACTTGATAATTTATAATATTTATATTCGTCTGCCTTTAGAATGAAGCAAAACTATTAATATACGATTTATTCTAATAGTTAACTCATGAAACCTCACGCAAAAACCGGGGGATTAATATGTCAACTGTCATGAATAAGGCTGAGTGTAATACAGGCACTAAAAACGAGCATTTCGATTTAGTAAGTGTTATGTATCATACACTCGAAGGTGCTGCAATCTATGAACAATACATTCAGGATGCCGAAACAGCTGGAGATCAAGATTTAGCTAATTTCTTCCGAGAACTCAAAGAAACAAACTGTAGGCTAGCAGATAGAGCAAAAACACTATTTGCACAGCGTGTTAGCAATCGCTAATCTTTGAGTTCAAGCACAGGTGAAGGGACACAATATATATATTGTGCCCCTATAATCGTATCTATTCTGCGAAGATCAAACAGGAGAAAGTTGTTTGACTTTAGTTTCCAGAGATTGCATGAGAGAACGGTAAGGTTGAACGAATTTGTCAATTCCTTCTTCTAGCAGTTCAGCCATTACTTGCTCAAGATTGATATTAATGTCTGGTTCTTTGAGGCTCTCCAGTAATTGATCAGCTTCCGCAACACCAGTTTCAATCCGATTGGGAGCAACATCACAATGGTCAGCACAGGCTTTTAAGGTAGCAAGCGGTAGGGTATTGACGGTATTCGCAGCAATTAACTCATTGACATACATCACATCACTATAGGCAGGATTTTTGGTGCTGGTACTAGCCCACAGTAATCGTTGTTGATTTACACCTTTGTTTGCTAAAGCTTGCCAGCGTTCATGACTAATAATTTCTTTGTATTTTTGATACGCAACTTTAGCATTGGCGATCGCTACTTTACCTTTAATTTGATTCAGGCGCGCTTCTTGACTCAGACTTTCTGTCCCGATGCGCTTGAGTCTCTCATCAATCAGTTCATCAATTTTGCTGTCAATGCGGCTGAGAAAGAAACTCGCCACAGAAGCAATTGTATCAATTGGCTGTCCTTGGGCTACCCGTGCCTCCAAACCGCGAATGTACGCCCAACCTGCGTCTATGTAACTATCAACAGCGAATAACAGCGTAATATTGACATTTATGCCCTCAGCAATTGCTGTTTCTACCGCCGGAAAACCTTCAGGAGTCCCAGGAATTTTAATCATGACATTTTCCCGGTCAATAGCACGGTAGTAATTCCGCGCCTCTTCTATAGTACCTTGGGTATCACGGGCTAAGTCTGGTGATACTTCTATACTGACATAACCATCTAAACCCCCAGATTCTTCATAGATAGGGCGGAAGATATCGCAGGTATGACGAATATCTGCAAATATCAAAGATTCGTAAATTTCTTTTACAGACTTGCCTGCTTTGATACCAGCTTCAATATCAGCATTATAGATGTCGCTATTAGCGATCGCTTTCTCAAAAATAGCCGGGTTGGAAGTAATACCACGCAGTCCATACTTCTCAATCATCTGCTGGAGTTCACCAGACTCAATCAGATGACGATGCAAATGATCCATCCAGATACTCTGACCGTAATCTTTAATCTTTAACAGTGGATTATTATTCATGTATTGCTCCTAATTTGATTTGGGCATTGGGGTTTCCCGCAGGGGCTGACAAATGACAAACACCAAACCCCTAATCCTGAGAATCAGCTAACCTTCCCCATTTATCAGCCAGGGAAACTGAAACCAAATTTTGTGACTCTAGCCAACGTTCAGCATCAATAGCCGCCATACAGCCAGTTCCTACAGCAGTTGCGGCTTGTCGATACACATAATCTTGAGCATCACCACTGGCAAACACACCAGCAATATTTGTATATGTTGAACCAGGAAGTGTATGGATATAACCTTTACTGTCCATCTCTAACCATCCCTGGAAAATTTTTGTATTTGGCTGATAACCGATGGCGACAAATAAACCTGCTATAGGTAGGATATATGTCTCTCCAGTTTCTATATTTTTGAGTAGCAGACCTTCTACTTCGTCTTCTCCTAAAATATCTTCAACTAATGTATTCCAAATAAAACTGATCTTTTCTTTAGCAAAAGCGCGCTCCTGTAAAATTTTGGTAGCCCGCAATTTTTTTCGGCGGTGAATCACATAAACCTTAGAACAAAAGCGCGTCAAGAAGATAGCATCTTCCATTGCTGTATCCCCGCCACCAACAATTGCAACTTCCTGTTCCCGAAAAAAAGCCGCATCACAAGTGGCGCAAGATGACACACCATGACCTAGTAATCTTTTTTCGTTTTCCAATCCCAGGTATTTGGGACTAGCACCAGTAGCGATAATTACTGCATCACTCAGCAAGGTTTTTTCATCATCCACGATCAGGCGAAATGGTCGCTGTGCCAAATCTACAGATGTAATCGTGCCGTAACGTAATTCTGTATCAAAGCGAGCTGCTTGCGCTTCAAAATGCTCCATCAATTCTGGGCCGAGAATCCCATTGACAAAACCTGGATAATTTTCCACCTCAGTAGTGGTAGCAAGTTGACCTCCCGGTTCTGGCCCTCTAATAACTAGTGGCTTCAGGTTAGCCCGTGCTGTATAAATAGCAGCAGTTAATCCAGCTGAACCAGCACCGATAATAATTACTTGACGATGCTCAAAATTCACAACATTCAATTCAAAATTTAAAATTAATCTACATCAGATACCTTTCCATTTCTGGAGCGAAGATCTGTTACCCAATTTTAGAGAATTGGTATAAACCTCATGTTTCTCCTGTTTAAGAGTCACAATTTAAGATTATCAATATTGATATAATCTGACCTCCCTCCTCTGCAAGACTGTGTAAAATCATCATTGTGCCTTGAGATAGAATGAGTGCTTTTGTATTACTTATAGATGCACCTAGAGAGTGATGTTGATTTTGGGATGTAGTAACCACGATGGAGAGGCATAGAGCATTATGAGGTACGCTGATGTTTTTGCCCCCTGGTTTTGGTGAGAAATATGTGATGACCGCACTCGGCAGAATCGTGTATTACACTGCTGTCGGGAAACCGTGGTCTGATTTAACTATTGAGCCATCAAGCAACGATACTTTGGTATTTTTGCACGCTTTTGGTGGTGGATCTTCTGCCTACGAGTGGTCGAAGGTGTATCCAGCTTTTACGGCAGATTACCGGATTATTGCCCCAGATTTAATTGGTTGGGGCAGATCAGACCATCCAGCCCGCAACTATCGAGCGGATGATTATATTCGCAACATCATTGAGTTTGTGGAAAAAACCTGCAATCTACCCACAACTGCGATCGCTTCTGGGTTGACGGCTGCTTTCACTATTCGCGCCGCTATTACACGTCCAGATTTGTTCAAGTCTTTGATTTTAACTACGCCAGCCGGCTTGGCTGACTTCGGCCACGATTACAGCCGTAGTATCTCGGCTCAGGTAGTGAAAGTCCCGGTTGTGGATCGTCTGTTGTATCAGTCTGGGGTTGCTAGTGGTTTTGGGATTCGCAGTTTCTTAGAACAACGCCAATTTGCTCACGCTTCACGGGTTTATCCTGAAATTGTCGAGGCTTATCAACAATCTGCTCAACAATTTAATGCAGAGTACGCAGCGCTGGCGTTTGTGCGTGGAGATTTAGCCTTTGATTTATCCCAATATATTACTCAGCTAACCGTCCCCACGGCGATTATGTGGGGGAAAGAAGCAGAATATACCAGCCCAGAAATCGGTCGCCGTTTTGCTGAAATGAACCCACAAGCGATTCGGATTTTCTGTCATCTTGACGATGTCGGCTTTACCCCCCAACTAGAACTTCCTGGTGTCACCGTTGGACTGATTCGGAAATTTTTGCCTTTGCTGGAGTCAAGAGAGGCTCAAGATTCCACTGCTGATGGATCTGCCACTATTTCAATTTCTGTATAACTATATGTTCTGTTGTCAGTGCTGCGAGTCCCGCCTCCTAAGAGAGTATAAATTTAGGAAACCCATTAACTTACATTACCGTCAAAGAAATTCAGATTGGGCGTGGGTCAGGTTGCTGGGATAAGCTTTTCTCATCTAGCTCTCTCAATGCTGTGTACTATCTATTCGCAGCTTATACTGAGAGAGCTTTTGTACAACCTGACCGACTTTTCAAACACCTTCTGAGGCTGGAACTGCTAGAAACGAACAAAAGATTAATTTGTGTTAGCGATCGCTCTCTAGAAAACCTGATGTATATATATTTAAGAAATATAAACTTAAGAAATATTTAGGATAGTCTTAGCCCAATGAACTCCCCTTCTACCCCCAACTCTTGGATAGGCCAGTCGTTAGGCGATCGCCAACGTTATCGCCTAGAACAACCTCTAGGAGGGGGCGGTATGGGTGTTGTATTCTTGGCAATGGATACCCGTATGGGTAAGCAAGTTGCCTTGAAGTTACTCAGAGATACCCTGGTGTCATCCCAAGAAGTGAGAAAGCGGTTTGAGCGGGAAATCGAAATCAGCGCCGCCCTTAATAACAAACATATCGTGCAAGTTACCGATTGCGGGGTGACAGATGAAGGGTATCCATTTTATGTCATGGAATATCTGCGTGGGGAATCTCTGAGACAGTTACTTCAGCACGAGCAGCGATTACCAGTAGATAAGACAGTAAAAATAATCACTGAAACGTGTCAGGGTTTACAACATGCTCACACAGGTGTGACCTTGTGGCGAGAAGGCGGCACCGTCAGTGAGCATATCCAGGTGATCCATCGTGACCTCAAGCCAGATAATATTTTTTTGGAGTCAACAGATGAAGGCGAATTAGTCAAGATTGTGGATTTTGGGATTGCCAAAATTCGGAGTGAATCTTTAGAACAGACCAATTTGACCAGGGCATTTTTAGGTACGTTCCGCTACGCATCACCAGAGCAATTAATGGGTGATATTAACCTGGATGGACGAGCAGATATTTATAGCTTGGGCATTATTTTGTATGAAATGTTAAGCGCCACTGACCCTTTTGGTTTTAGTATTAAGGCGCGTCAGAATAGTGAAACTTCTTGGATTTTTGCCCATACTAGCGAACCACCCAGACCATTGCGATCGCAACCAGGATGTGAGTATTTGTCTCCACAACTAGAAGCTGTGGTGATGCGATGTTTACAGAAGCAACCCAGCGATCGCTTTTCATCGGTAGAGGAGTTAGCACAAGCTTTACAAGCTGCGGCAAACTCTACAATTTACAATGCAGCAACATACGTTTCAGAAGAAACTATTCTTCTGTCTCAACCTAGAACTACTGGAGATTATGATGCACAAACAACTATTAATAGTTCGGTAAACCCCATCAGTTTCAAAGTAGAAGAACCAAGCACTCAAATCCCTACGGTAATTAACCCAGAAACACAACAACCAGCAGAACTAATCTCTCAAATCCCTACGGTAATTAACCCAGAAACACAACAACCAGCAGAACCAATCACTCAAATCCCTACGGTAATTAACCCAGAAACACAACAACCAGCAGAACCAATCACTCAAATCCCGCTCGATCAACATCCCCCAACAATACCCCAAAGGCAAGATACGACATTTCAAAATCAACGCCAATTAAGCCTGAAAGAAAAAATTTTCCCTGAAGAAACTATTGTTAGAGAACCTAAAAAATTATTACCTTCAAAATCAATTATTTATATTGCACTAATTAGTATTACGTGTGTAGGCGGCTTTTTAATATATCCTTTGATCACATCAATGCTGACGGTGAAATCGATCCAAGACGCGCGAGCAAAATCAAATTATCAAGAATGTATTGCTATCTCAGAAAAAGTATCTTCTAGTTCTAATATTTATCAAGAAGTTCAAGGGCTGATGATTAATTGCCGGGTTGAGTATGCGACTAAACTAGCATCTGAATATAAATGTATTGAAGCTACACAAATAGTAGAGAAAATTCCGCCAAAAAGTCCTATTTTTGAACAAACACGGGCAAAAGTTGACCAAATTTGTCTCGTTGATGATCAAAATCCATCAAACTCATTATTTACTAGCCCTGATAAATAAATCTGATTTAATAATTAAACACCACAGATACCCCAATTTTTTCAGGAATCGGGTAGCTTGTTGACTGCAAGTCATCGAGAGAATTTGTCACGCAACATCTCTACATAGTTGGCAAAATCCTCACTGGGAACAATGTAAATATATATGTAGTTTACAAACGCTGAAATAGCACTGTGTGATATGGGAAATCATGCTTAAAAAGCTCGTAGTAAGGACTTTAGTCCTGATCTGCTAAACACTCAAATCCTGACTACAAACCATGAAAGCTAATTTGAGAAACAAGTAGTCTTGACAAAGAAATCAAATAATTTGATACTTTTGATATTTCAATATTAAATTAGGAACCTAAAATTTTGCAATTCTCATTAATAAAGATGATGATTTTTAGATGCGGATTGGCAATACAAAACATCATATTTTTTTTGTGGGCAAGTTATGCGATCGCATCTCCCAATACTCTCTTAAAGAAGATTGCCACATCTCCTACACCTCATGTCGATGTCGTAGCACAAAACCCTTCTACGCCGAAGGTAACTCCTGCATCTGAAGCCAAACAGAAAAATGAAGCTTCTGCAAGTGTCAAATGTGTCAGCGTTGTTCAGCAAGATAACTCGCTGCAATCCCAAGCACCATCTGATTTAGAAAACAATCAGCCTTCTGAGGCTTCCCCAGCTCCGACGCCAGAGAATAATCAGCCACAGGAAACAGATAAAATTTTTTCCCAGCCTTCACCAAATACCACTCCAGAAAATAGCCAGCCACCAACAACTGATAAAAGTTTCTTAGTTAAAAAAATAGATGTCCGCGATTATCAAATCCTCAGCGCCGAGGAAATTAAAAAGATTACCCAACCTTTAGAGGGAAGGAATGTAACACTGCAAGAATTGGCGAATGCAGCAGATCAAATTACTGCACTCTATTTAAATCGTGGTTACATTACATCTAGAGCAGTTTTGGTAGACCAGACTGTTGACACTGGTGAGATTGTCATTCGAGTTTTTGAGGGGGGTGTGGATGAAATAAGGGTTGAAGGTACCGAAAGAATCAATCCTGAGTATATATGTAGTCGCATTCGATTAGCGGGACTGAATCCGTTACGCAAGGAAAAGCTAGAAGACCAATTGATTTTATTGCGTTCTGACCCCATTTTTAAAAATATAGAAGCCAGTCTGAGACCCGCAGATGTTGGTAGCAAGTTTGGGCAAAGTACTATTGTTGTCAGGGTGACAGAGGCTAACTCTTTAAAAGCTGCTTTGGGAGTTGATAATTATTCGCCACCAAGTGTAGGTTCAGAACGGTTAGGAGTTGGTTTAGCATACCGGAATTTAGTGACTTCTGGCGACCAAATTTTTGTATCTTACAACCGTTCAACCACGGGTGGGGTGAATTTGTATGACTTTAGTTATCGCCTCCCACTCAATGCAATGGATGGTACTCTGCAACTGCGCGCAGCTATTAGTAATTCCAAAATTACTGACCCGCAGTTTCAAAACCTGAACATTCGCGGTGACAATGATTTATATGAAATTCTTTATAGTCAACCATTAATCAGGTCTCCTAGAGAAGAATTGGCATTATCTTTAGGGTTTACATACCAAGACGGTCAAACTTTTTTGTTTGATAACTTACCTTTTGGCTTTGGTATCGGCCCTGATCAAAATGGTGTGAGTCGTACCAGCGTATTTAGATTTGGGCAAGAATATATTAACCGAGATCAACAAGGTGCTTGGACTGCGCGATCGCTGTTTAATCTGGGTACAGGTTTATTTGATGCTACCACGAACAATCATCCCATTCCCGACGGTCGCTTTTTTAGTTGGTACGGTCAAATACAAAGAAGCCAAATCCTCAATCAAGACCAACTTCTAATTATCGGCTTAGATTGGCAACTGACGCCAGATAGCCTGCTAGCATCCCAACAATTTGTCATTGGTGGGGCGCAAACAGTACGCGGTTATCGACAAAATACCCGTTCTGGCGATAACGGCTTGCGCTTTTCCATCGAAGACCAGATTACCATATTGCGAAATGAAGGTGGTTTGCCCAGTTTACAACTCGCCCCTTTTATTGATGTGGGTGCAGTCTGGAATCATCCCGACAATCCCAACAACCCCAACTTACCCAGACAGAGATTTTTAGCCAGTGGGGGTTTGGGCTTATTATGGCAACCAATCCCTAATGTAAACGTGCGCTTAGATTATGGAATTCCTTTCGTAAATTTAAGCGATCGCGGTAACAACTTCCAAGACTCAGGGTTGCACTTTAGTGTGTATTATCAACCATAGGATTTGTTATTTGTCATTTGTAATGCTCCATGCCTCATTACCAAGGATTTCCAATCATGGTGAAAGCAGACCAGTAGAAAGGATGTTTTAAATCTTGGCGTAATTTGGCATCTGGGGAGGCTGGCGGCAGGTTGACACTCCTTAAAGAAGTTTTTAAGATACCATTGTCCAGCACAACCTGACCTTTGAGCATGGCTAACTGTGCTTGGCGTAAGGCTTCAGATTTGATGGGTGCAGTTTTGAGATTTTTGTAAAACTCTGTCATAAATCCTAAAGTCCCCGCATCGCTGACTTGCCATAAACTAGCAACAGCTGTTTTGACACCCACGTTGTATGCTATTCCTCCAAATCCTAACTCCGCATTGCGATCGCCTAAAGCTGTACGACAAGCACTCAGAACCAACAACTCCACAGTCGGATTATTCAAGTCTAAATTTCGCATTTGCGCCACATTCAACTGACTATCCCAAAATTGGATAAAGGAATTTGTCGGTTCTCCTTTCTCGAAATTTCCGTGTGTGGCTAAATGTAGAATTCCATAAGGCTGATTCTGGCGGAGAGATTTGAGATTATTTAAGGTAAAGTTTTGATTGACAAAAAACTTGCCTTGCCAAATTTCCTGCGCTACTATAGACAACTCCTCAGGAACAGCTGGTAAAGGATCAAGTTTTTCAAATTTTGATGCACCCATTGCTAAAACTTGCGAGTTGCGAATATCAACGTAGCGAGTATCAGTTATCCCCAAGGCGGGAGTAAATCCCACACTATAGTTCTCGACGAGAAACTGTTTACCATCATGAAGTGCTGCAAATGGCAAGGAACGCAAACCTTCATCCGCAATGAACAATAAATTATTAATCCCTTGTTTGTCCAACTCCTCTTTGAGTGGTGCTACTATCAATTGATACAGTTCCTGAGCAGGCGCTAAATAATTATCGTTATTCGGAGTTTCCACCGTACCATAAAGTTCTTCGGCAATTTCTAAGACATCTTGGCGTTTTGCAGTAGCAATTGTCTTGCGTATGGGTTGTCCTTTAGCCGTAACTATTAATAAATCTAAATTGTCAGTAGCTTGTTGACTTTGTAGTATTTTGCCATCAGCCCCCGAAGGAATAAAACTGATGTAAATAATCGCCGGTTTCACGCCAGTTGCTTTCTCAATTTGGCGCAGGATATCTTGCGCTTCGTAACTATTGACACGACGGCGTTCCTGTAGAGTATCAGTTCCCGATCGCAGATACAACTGAAATTGGCTGGCGAATTTATTATCTATGGTTTCTACCGCCGGATCAAGTATTGGCAGACGAGGAGGGTTATAAGTTGGTGGTGGGATGAATCCCGGCGGTGTCTTTTGTATTGGATCTGTCTTTTCAGGTGGTGGTAGTGGATCTTCAGGTGGCGGTGGTGGCGTAGCTGCAACATTAAAGGTGATGGTTTGCGGTGCAGAGAATGAAACTCTATCCCCAGCCCGCAGACTCACAGGACTGATCTCGCCAGAAAAACCTGTAGGCGGAGTATATTCTAAAGTGTCACCAGGAACTAGAAATGCGCTTGCTGTGCCTGGAACTACGACCACACCATTTTTTCTTAGGGTTCCCGTCGTGATCTCAACCACTTCTAAGGTAGTGTTGTCTTGGTTGGCATCGGTAATCGTGGGAATTAAATCTGCGTAGGTAAAAGGTATCGGTTGGTCTTGCTGGACAACACTTAGCTGGGGGTTGATGGTGAGAGTTGGGGGAGTGTTGACGGAAGCGATGGTAATATTGGCGGTGGGGGTGACTTCGCCATCATTAGGTAAAACAGGAAAGGAATCTGCGGTAATTCTGGAAGTTGCACCAGCATCGATCGCTCCTGCTGTACCATTATCTGCGGAGTTACCCACGATAAACGGCACGTTATCCGCCCCGCCATCGTGTTGAATCCTCACTGTACCTGGTGTGGTTCCTCTGGCAAGAATAGTTGTGTTCCCAGGTGTAAAAGAATCCTCTATACTTATTGGGATGATACCAGTACCTCTGACAACACCATTAGCAGTAATAGTAACATCACCACCGACAGCAGTTTCCCCTTCAAAACTCCTACCCAAGGTATTCACTGTCCCAAATGTAATATTTCTCCCAGCCTCCAGGGTGACTGCACCACCGTTATTACCATCGCCAGATGTGTCGATATTACCCACTATGATGTCACCATTTGTAGCGGTAATATTGACTGGATTGTTAATGGAGTTCTCTTCAAATTCACCACCAAAAAAACCAAAACCACTGGTATTAATATCACCAGTAGTCACATCACCCAAAGCCGATAAGGTTACAGGGCCGCCATAGCCAGAGGTATCCAGATTACCTGTATTAATATTGCCGTTGGTGCTGGTGATAGCGATCGCATCAATATTCAAATTACCAGGATTAAACTGACTGGCATTAATATCGCCTGTAGAAATATTGCCTGGTGCTGACAAAATCACAGGACCGCCACCGTAGCCAGAAGATGACGTATTAATATTACCCACCGTAATATTTCCTGGGGATGATGGAGGTTGGGAAGGAGTAAAACTTGTACCACCCTCAATGACTGGAGAAATAATGCCATCTGTCACCGAAGGTAAACCAGCCCGTAAAATCAAGGCAGGAGTACGTGTCAAAATGTCAAAGTCTGGATCATCATCATCAATTGTACCTGTAAAATCTGGTTCGGTGATGGTAATATTGCCAGCATTAATACTACCGACTGCCTCTACTTTCAGTGCAGCACCTATATAATCCCCAAAGGTAACATCACCACTGGATCTAATAATTGGATCGAAATAACTAACAAATGTGCCTGGTTTACCCGTCAAATTCAAAATCGAGAAACTACCACCACTAGTAAAGTGAGCATCACCAGATATTATCCCATCACTAATTAAACTCAAATTTCCACCACTTTGAAACGCCGCTCCAGGATGATTCAAAGCCAAAATATCAATGCCTTGATTCCCCTGAATTAATAAGTTTCCTCCAGCTTTGGCCACAAAAGGATTAGCGACACTATCGCGCATTTGTACCTGATTTCCCGCCAACAGACTTAAATCACCTGTTGTTTGCAATCGGCTTTCTACACCCGTGACATTCCGGTTCGCGGCAAACATTGCAGTTTTCGCGGTGATATTTCCCGTCACCACATCGCCATTTTCTACAGTAATCCCAGAACCGGATATAGCGACTTTCCCATCACTATTAATATTTAAAGTATTGGCATTTCCTCCACCCCCAGATGTCAATAACTGAGGTAAAGATGAAATCGGTAAACTCCAATTCTGCGCTTGAGTATTACTTGCTGTAAGTGGTTGAATTTCTAAACTTAAAGGACTTCCAGGCTGACTCAACCTTACTAACTTTTCACCCGGAACCGCCGAGACAACAATTTCTCCTCCTGGCGCTGATAGAGTCCCTGTATTAGCAACAGTACCACCCAATAAAGTTAAACTTTGCCCATTACCTACAGCCAAATTGGCAAAATTTAAAATTCCCCCTGGTTGAGTCATTGCAAAACTAAAAGCACCAGGATTTCCGGTTAAAACTGCATAATTATTAGTACCTGAAGCACTAAACCAATTAGAACCAAAACCAATTCCATTTGCGGTAGTTGCAGTAAAAGCACCAGGCACATTTAAACTAGCATTAGAGCCAAAAACAAACCCACTTGGGTTCATTAAAAATAAATTGGCGTTACTCCCTGTGACTTGAATTTGTCCGTTAATTACCGATGCTTCTTTGCCAACTACCCGACCCAGAATGTTCTGAATACCAGGAGTTGACAAAAAATTAGCAATCTGATCAGAATTCAAACCAAATCGAGTAAAGCTATGAAAAAGATTCGCATTATCTCCAGAGAGTTGACCACCATTTATATTAATTAAGCTGCCATTAGGCGCAACAACAGTACCCGTCCCATCAGCAGCAGGTACGATTGATTGTGCCTGCACTGCTTGAATGCCCAAAACACTAGCCAAAGGTAGTAACGCCAACCACCAATGCTTTATATTTTTTAACAAAAATAGCAATAATTGACTATTTATTTTTGAACGCAGTAAAAACTGTTGGAAGTGAAACTTTGTTTGATGCCTTAGTTCGACTGACTTAATTTGTAGATTCATAACTTAATACACTCTTGACAAGTAAAAATTTAAATATAAAAACCTCGCGCCAACCTCGCAAGTAAGAGCAAAGTACACACAACACACAACACAAATGCATCAAAATAGAAAAGCTTAGTTACAAAAGTTTACCTGAAAGCTGCTACTTACTTGCAGAAAGCTCTATTTTGTAGATTAGGATTAGTGTAATAATACAACGTTTTTTCAGTAGTAAGACTTAGACAGAAATATATATTTTAGAGGAGATGAGTTGACCCTACGTGAAAATCAGGGTTTTGAGCATAGGAACTAAAAAATAATTCTCGTAGTCATTAGTACTAGCTTAAATCTCTCTTAAGATTTAATTGAAGTTTGAGAAAATTAGGAGTTATTGTATGGTGATTAATTTAGGTAGTAAGTTACTAACAACTAGTCTGATTGCTATTTCCACCACCGTGATGCTAACCAGTGAAATGGGATATGCACAAACACCGCCGCCGAAGAGTAGTCCGACAACATCATTTCATTGCATCCGCCAAGGAAATGACTTTGCGACAGTGGCGCGGCGAGGAAACAGAACTACATCCCCTATTATTACTTGGTCAGATACTTCTTTTGGCCCTCAATTCACACCAGAAGATCGCTGTAAAACAGTGAGTCAGCGCTTGAGTAATGCTTTTGCATCCCGCGCAGGTCGTGCAGGGACACTGAAGATAACTCATGGAACAGTTGGGACTAACTCAGTAATTTGTTACATCAAAACGACCCAAGAAAAATGTAATTTCACTAATTTGTTGTTAACTCTCAAACGCTCAGAACGCGGTCAAGAAAAAGAAATTCTCAACCAGTTGTTAAATTTTAGTGTTACAGGCTCAAAACCACCTCTAACACGTTCTAATGACAACCGAGACATCATTGAACTGGGAACGCAAATCAACAAAGCGTTTGAGGTTGATGATGTTACACAAACAGGAACTAACAAAAATTAATCATTGATTTTTCAAACTTACCCAAAGAATAAAGAACATTGGCAATCTAAGTGTTTGTGGGATAGAATGACACTCATCTAATTAAAAAATGTTGTTTAGATCCCCGACTTCTTAAGGAATTCGGGGATATGAATCTAGCTTAATTTTAGTAATATTCATTTATAGATTAAAAAATTGTGGCATCATCTTTACCAGTGCTGGTTTCACTGAACTTTTTGTTAGTAAGCATACTTTTACAAGCATGTTTATCCTCATCGATGAGCCAGTCAAAAGATATAAAAAATTCAATTGCCGAGAGTAAAATTCAAAAAAAAGATAGTTTAACCAAGCCAGTGGCAGAAATTGCCAGACAAGTTACAGTGAGAATTTTCACCGAACCGGGTTCTGGTTCTGGAGTGGTGATTGCTCGTCACCATCAAACCTATACTGTTTTAACTTGTCAGCATGTTATTGCTAATAGTAAAAATGGTAAATATAGCGTTTTATCTACTGATGGAAAAATTCATCAGGCTAGATTAAAACCTGTGAGAAAATTGCAAGGTTTCGATTTAGCTCTAGTTCAGTTTGAAAGTAAAAATCTTTATCCAGTTGTGCAGTTAGGAAACTCCCAGATATTAACTGCTGAAAGTCCAGTTTTTTCTGCCGGATTTCCTAATTATCACTTGATTAGTCAAGATGCAATTGAAGAAACCAGCCAGTGGGGAACAAAAGCATTTCGCTTGACAACTGGCAAAGTGATGATGCTATTAACAGATAAATCGTTACCAGAAGGCTATCGCTTGGGTTATACCAACGAAGTTGATGTTGGTATGAGTGGCGGCCCGGTGTTGAATGAGAAAGGAGAATTGGTAGGGATTAATGGCAGGTTAAAGTATCCAATACAAGGTATTAGTGTATTTACGTTTGCTGATGGTAGTAAACCACCACAAGAAATGTTTGAACAAATGGAAACTTTGAGTTGGGCCGTTCCGATCGCAATTTTTCGACAATTAGGAGAAGATGCTGCTAATGCTGGAAAATAGGAATTGTGATTTATTGAAAAATCACAAATAGTTGATGTACTCGACTTGTTAAAAAAGTCAGGTATAGGAAACGTAATTAAATCGAATTGTCATAAAACTTTTGATGCAAAAAATATGACAAAAGCAACACAGCAAATAGTAATTGTTCAAGGTGATATTACTCAACTAGAGGTTGATGCAATTGTCAATGCAGCGAACGAACAATTAATGCCTGGTGGGGGTGTATGCGGTGCTATTCATCGTGCGGCGGGAGCAAGTCTTTGGGAGGAATGTCGCCAACTCAAAGGCTGTAAAACTGGTGAAGCGAAGATTACCAAGGGCTATAATTTAGCTGCTAAATGGGTAATTCATACCGTTGGCCCAGTTTGGGAAGGGGGAAATGATGGTGAGGATGAATTGTTAGCAAGTTGTTATCGCCGCAGTTTAGCTTTAGCAGCAAAACACCAAATCAAAACGATCGCCTTTCCAGCTATCAGCGCAGGCGTTTTTGGTTTTCCGATGGCATATGCTAGCAAAATAGCGATCGCTGAAATTAATAAGTATTTACACAGCCATAACTCCCCAGAACAACTAATTTTTGTGTGTTTCGGACAAAGTGCTTATGATTGCTACTTAAAAGCCATGCAAGAAATCACTGAAAGCTAGTTACCATTAGATTCGGCGTGTTTAGTTTTCGGGAGTGCAACAATGTCAAAACAGCGTGGTCAAAAAATCGCACCTGTACCGATGCCAACTGATATCAGTGTGGTTGATTTGATTGATAATTACTTCACCGCTTACAACTCGGCGCGGTTACGGGAAATCTGCCAACTGTTGAGTCGTGATGTCTTCCAAGGTGATGTGACGGTGGGTGTAAGCCTTTCTGGTGCGATGACGCCAGCCGGATTTGGGGTTTCTGCACTAGCACCCTTAATTCGCAACGGCTTTATTGACTGGATGATTAGCACAGGTGCAAATCTCTACCACGACATGCACTATGGCTTGGGTTTTGAATTGTTTGCAGGTAGTCCATTTTTGGATGATGTGCAGCTGCGTGAAGAAGGCACCATCCGCATTTATGATATTATCTTCGGCTACGATGTACTGCTAGAAACTGATGCTTTCATCCGTAAGGTTCTGCAAGCTGAACCATTTCAGAAACGGATGGGAACGGCTGAGTTTCATCATCTTTTGGGTAAGTATGTCCGGGAAGTGGAAAAGCAATTGGGAGTCAAGCATTCTTGTTTGCTGGCTACAGCTTATGAGTACGGCGTACCGATTTACACCTCCTCCCCTGGCGATAGTTCCATTGGGATGAACGTTGCTGCTTTAGCCTTAGAAGGTTCTCAATTGGTGATCGACCCTGCAATTGATGTCAACGAGACAGCAGCGATCGCCTACAATGCCCGTGAGGGAGAAGGGAAAAGCGCGGCGGTAATTCTCGGTGGCGGTAGCCCCAAAAACTTTTTGCTACAGACACAGCCGCAAATTCACGAGGTGTTGGGCTTGGAAGAACGAGGACATGATTACTTTGTGCAGTTTACTGATGCACGTCCTGATACAGGTGGTTTGTCTGGGGCAACGCCTTCGGAAGCTGTGAGCTGGGGTAAGATTGACCCAGAAGAATTACCCAGCACGATTGTTTGCTACACCGATAGCACGATCGCCTTACCATTAGTTACAGCATACGTCCTTAATCAATGTCAGCCCCGCCCATTGAAGCGGTTGTATGACCAGCGCGAGGTAATATTGGCGAAACTACAAAAAGATTATTTAGCAGCTAAAGCACAGCCATCTGTGGCTCAGAGTACTTCTCAAGAAGTAGCGACTTATCCCTGCGGTACACCGATTAAGCAATAGATTTCTGGATTTTTAGGGTGTGTGAGGATGTTCCATCCATAACGCACCCTACTCAGAATTGCTATTAACTTGGTTTACCTGTAATTATAAATCCTGCCCAGTAGTAGGGATGGCTGTAGAGTTTTTGCTCTGGGGGCATTTTACTACTTCTATATTGCTGCGTTGCCACATAAGCCCTAATTCTGAGTTCATCGGGATGGAGATTATGCAATAAATCTTCATACCATTTTGTCAGTTCTAGGGCTGTCAGTTCTCTTAGCCAGGCTGTGGCTTCGGCTAGTGCTGTCGCTGCTGATTTATCTGGTTGCAGTCGGCGATAAAACTCTATGAGCACTAAGGCACTGGCAAATGATTCTACAGTCCAGAGGGTGCTAATTACTTGGGGAACTCCCCGACTCAACAAACCACTGACAAAACTGACATATTCACTGTTTATAGGGTGGGTAATATTGATAGTTTCACAAGCTGAGAAGGTCGCCAGGTCATAGTTTACCAGTGTTTGTTGGCAGATGTCTGCTAGGGTAAGTCTATCTTCATCTGTTAATACCAATTCTGATTTTTTCGGCTCATGATAATTGTTAATTAAGTACCCGATGAAATGCAAAATATTATAATCATTATATAAGGCATTCTCTACCGTACTTTTATTAGCTTGAGTGCTCTGAATGCTTGAGGAATTTGTAAACATTTGCTGAACAATTTCCGCTTGCAGCTTTGCAAACTTTAGAGGTGAATAATTCGTAGTGTGAGGATGTTCAATATTGAGTAATAATTGACGCTGTTTATTCCATTGTGGTGCGGTTTTCAGAGTTAGCCCTGTTTGGACACTAGGCAAATAGGTAATAGTTAGATTTGACTTTTCAGTAGAGAACTTTGGCTCAAAGTCAGAAGAGAATTGAAACAGTGTATGCAGGGGTATTCTGTATAAATCGCGGTGAGGAATTAAAACTAGTTGGGTGATGCCTTCTAGTTCCTGTTCAATTGTGGAAATATTGAGGATATCTTTTAGTTGTAATAGTTTTTGTGCCATATCCACTCGCCAAGAGTGGTCATGATTATTTTGTTTATCTTGGGTTTGGCTACGATATTCCTGGTATTGTTCATGCCAATCTTCTAACCAATTTTCAAAGGCGATTAAGCGCCTGACTGCTTCGGGTATGGGTAATTCATCTAGAAGCATCGGGGCTGAACCTAAGTGTATGACGCCGATATCTTGTATGGGTGTAAATAAAAGAATGGGTGAGGGGGCGCCGTCTTTAAGAATAAATGTATGTAGAGCAGTTGGGCTAATATGCCAGTAAATAATTGCTGTTGTGGGGTTGAGCAGGTGTTGAATAGAGTGATAGTTGGGCGAGTAAATCTCTTCATGCCAACCATAAAGCAACCAAGTTAAACAGGCATTCTTGCCTTGTTCGGCAATTTCCCAAGCTTCTACTAAGTCACCGTAGCTGACGGCTAAATCAACCGCTAATTGCCCAAAGCCTGCAAATTTCAAAGCCAGCTGTTTTTTACCATCATCAGAGCGAGTTGGTTCACTGAGCAATTGTTGCAATAAATCAATGCCGTATTCCTGTAACTCTTGCGCTGCTGGGATTTCTCCCAAACCTACATGCACTTTTACCAACGATTGCAATATTTCCAAATGCAACTGGGGAAAATCTGTGCTGGTGAGGGTTAACAATGCTTGATTATACTCAGCTACAGCTTGTTGCCACTCATGGCGGGATGGGGGATGTTTTCTACCGTGTTCATAGTAGGTATTAGCGATCGCTAAATGTAATCTACCCCAGCCTTCAGGATGGGTGTCGGGACGGACGTACTCTAAACCTGCTTCTAAGCTAGCTAATTTGCCTGCATAGCCACTCTGTTTCAAAGCGGTATTAGTAGCAGTGATGGTAGTAAACAAGCTAGCAAGGGCATCAGGATTCACTAAATTAGCAACGGCGCTACCTCGACCGATCCAGGCTTCCCAGTAGTCCAGCTTAATTTCCAAAGCACCGTCATAGGAGGCGATCGCTTCGACAAATCGCCCTAAATAAAACAAGGCCACGGCTTGGTTGTACCATGCTAAATGAAAGTCAGGTTTGATGGCGATCACTTTACCGTAGGAGGTGATGGCTTCTTCCCGCCGCCCTAAGTTATCTAAAGCTACACCCCGGTTGTACCAAGCTAAATAGAAATCAGATTGAATAGAAAGTGCATGATCCCAAGAGGCGATCGCTTCTGACCATTGCCCTAAATTAAACAGCACCACACCCCGATCAATCCAGACTTCGTAGTAATCGGGGTGGATTTCTAAAGCTTTATCATAGGAAGCGATCGCCTCTGCATATTGCTCACCCACAGCCAGGGCGATTCCCCGGTAATACCAGTTTTCTTGGTCTTGTGGTTGCAGGAGTAAGGCTTGGTCATAACTAGAAATTGACTCCCATATCTGCCCTAATTTTAGTAACGCCAAGCCTCTACTAGACCAGCATTCTGCGGCATCAGGCTTGATGTCTATGGCGCGCTCAAAAGAGGCGATCGCGGCGTCAAATTCCCCTAATTCACCCAGAACACCACCCCGGTTATACCAAGCTTTGTAGAAATCAGGTTTCAGTTCTACGGCTTGATCATAAGAAGCGATCGCTTCGGCAAATTGTTCTAAATGGAATAGCATCAAACCCCGGTTAAACCAATATTCATAGAAATCGGGTTGCATTTCTATGGCTCTCTCATAAGAGGCGATCGCTCCTAATAAATCACCAGTTTTAGCTTGCTGAAGACCCTGGTAAAACCATGATTGCGCCTGATTGCTATGTTGCTGAACAATAGCCTTAGGAGTACTCCTCTGAATTGCCAGTTCTGTAGCTAAATCCTGGACTAAATTAGTACTCTGATCCAACCTCACCAACAACTCATCCAAAGTATCAGCCACATTTGGCTCTATGTTCGCCAAAGATTGATCCCATGTTCCTTCTGCGGCAGGAGTCAGGGAAGTGACGGATGATGTGAACTCTCCCTCATCACCGTCCGATTCCCGTAACAGGTCGAATAAATGCAACATGGCATCATCTTCATCCTCTGCGGCGGGAGTTAGGGAATTTTCTGCGGGTGGTGTGAATTCTACCTCATCGGCCTCCGGCTCCCGTAACAGGTCGAATAGATGTAACATGGCATCATCTTCATCCTCTGCGGCGGGAGTTAGGGAATTTTCTGCGGGTGGTGTGAATTCTACCTCATCGGCCTCCGGCTCCCGTAACAGGTCGAATAGATGCAACACGGCATCATCTTCATCCTCTGCGGGCGATGTGGTGATTACCTCTTCCTCAACCGTGGGGGTTGCTGGTATTGTAGCGATGTCATCATTGGCTACTTCCTGTTCAGCTTCCCCAAACAGCTCCCATAAATTGGCGATCGCATCATCTGCTGATGGCAGCAAAGGAGCCTCTTCTGCTGCTGTCAAGCCTAATTCTGCTTCATCCTCATACATCACCGCTTCTAAATTACCCGTCCACGCCTCCTCAAAGGAGATCAGCTTGGGTTTTGGCGTGACAATTTCAGCCTCTTGCTCATCATAATCCCATAAGCGATCGCCCAAGTTCCGGATCAATTCTTGTCCGGGTGTGTTGAGCAAAGTTTCTTCCAGCGTTGTCGCTTCAAACTCAACCTGCGGCTCATCCTCATCTTCCTCATATCGGGTTGCCAAGTCCCGCGTTAACAACCTCATGCCTATATCATGGGCAAGGTCTCCAAGTCTGCCGATGTCAAGTTCCCCCAGTTGTACCATCCGCGTAGCTAACTGATGATTTGGCGCTGGTGAAATGAACAACTTTTCGGCAAAGTTTAGCAGCCAATCTATCCAGTGCTCTTCAGTGATCCGGTCTTCCATCCGTTGCAAATACTGCAACACCCATTGTCTTCCTCGTGCCTGACTAACGCCGTCTAGCAGTTGATTAAACAAAAGCTCTAGATCCGCATTAGTCAGTTCAGGTAGCGAATCTACCACTTTATATCTCCTTGCAGTATTGAGAGGACGAGTCTGCTGACTGCTAAAGAAGCGCTGTAACCACTTTTTAAGCCACTGAAATAGGCGCCTGAGCATCTGCTACACTCTTGGATTTTGTTTCTACTAGATTGTAGCGATCGTTGTGTTAAAAAAATCATGAATTACGTAAAAACCCACTAAGTGTGTCCTCATATCTTTAAAAAACTCAATATTTGGGAATAGGGCATGGGGGAGCCAGTCGCGTGGGTACATTTCCTGACTTATAGACGCTGGAGACACCTACTCTTACGAGAAGGCTTACCCTACGGGAAGGGCTGCCCCCAACAACGAACCCACAAGGTGCGAACTGGCGACATGGGGAACTCAGTACTCCCTCTGGAGAATGGGGGTTAGGAGCTAGGGAGGAATAATACTCATGGTTTTTTGAATTTTGAATTTTTTATGATTCTGGTTGCTCTGTAGTCGATTCGTTAGCGGCATAGAATTGATTAATCAATGCTTGAACAATCACTTCTGGATCATTCGTATCCAGTGCTAACTGTTGAGCCATCTGCTGGCATAAATTTTCATCCTGTTGTAACATCACAAACAACTCTTCTAGGCTAACGGTTTGGTATTCTCCCTCAGGAGAGCTTTCTTCACTATGCGTTTCTTGTGAGGCCGAGTCGCTCTCTTGGGGTAGAAAATTTGTACTCACAGCATCCGGCCCTGCATACTCCCAGATGGGTTCACCTTGATTGCGTGTCAACAGCTGCATTCCAATTTCGTAGGCTACGTCTCCGACTTCGCCCACACCCAAATCACCCAGTTGCACCAACCGCGCTGCTAATTCGTTATTAGGGGCTGGTGATGCTAACAATTTTTCACCCAAACGCCGTAACCACTCCACCCAGCGTTCTGTGGAGATTCGATGTTCAATATTATGCAACCACTTCTGGGCCCATGCTTGTCCTCTTGCCTGATGTACCCCTTCCAAAAGCTCGTTGAACAGAAATTCTATGTCTGTATCGTTTAGTGGTGGCGCTGGTTCTTTTTGTACATCCCTCTGAAGCCCAGAGGGCTTTGGTTTACGACCAAACAAGCTTTGAAAAAAACCTTTGAGCCACTGGACTAGCCGCCTAAACATCTGCTGCACCATTGAGTTTTAGTTACCCTAAGATTGTAGCGATCGCACTGTAACATCGCCTTAGTCAAATTGGTCATTGCTCATTTGTTATTTGTTATTTGGTAGAGACGTTGCAATGCAACGTCTATTCCCAACCCCCCATTCCCTGGGAGATTGTAGTCTACAATAATTAAGTTTCAAACTCGACTGGGTGCTGCAATCCATGTCTTACGAACCCCTGCACCACAAGTATCGCCCAAAGAGTTTTGCTGAACTGGTGGGACAAGAGGCGATCGCTACTACCCTCACTAACGCCATCCGTTCAGCTAAAATTGCTCCTGCTTATTTGTTCACTGGGCCTAGAGGCACAGGTAAGACTTCTAGTGCCAGGATTCTGGCTAAATCTCTCAATTGTCTCAAAAGTAATCAGCCGACAGCTGAACCTTGTGGTGTCTGTGATGTTTGTCAGGGAATCACTAAGGGCTATTCCTTAGATGTGATTGAAATCGATGCCGCTAGCAACACTGGTGTTGATAATATCCGTGAGGTGATTGAAAAAGCCCAGTTTGCTCCTGTACAGTGTCGCTACAAGGTTTATGTGATTGATGAATGTCACATGCTAAGTACACAGGCGTTCAATGCACTACTAAAGACCCTAGAGGAACCACCGAGGCATGTGGTCTTTGTCCTAGCAACAACTGACCCCCAGCGAGTGTTACCCACAATTATTTCTCGCTGTCAGAGGTTCGATTTTAGACGCATTCAATTAGAGGCGATGGTCAAGCATTTGAGTGCGATCGCCCACCAAGAAAATATTCATATCTCGCCTGATGCAGTCAAGTTGGTAGCTCAAATTGCTCAGGGGGGATTACGAGATGCGGAAAGTCTGCTGGATCAATTAGCACTATTGTCGGGTGAAGTAATCCCAGACAGAGTTTGGGATTTAGTCGGTGCGGTGAGTGAACGAGACTTACTAGGGCTTTTAGATGCGATCGCTCAAGATAGTCCCCAAGCAGTTCTAGACTGCACCAGAACTATCCTTGATCGCGGACGGGAACCACTAACTATTCTCCAAAATCTCGCCGCCTCCTACCGCGATTTACTCATTGCCAAAACCGCGCCTAACCGCCATGATTTAGTAACTTGTACTCAGCATACCTGGCAAGCTCTGGTTGATTTTGCTCACCAGTTAGATACAAGTACAATTTTGGTGGGACAAAAACACTTACGTTCAGCTGAACTGCAAATTAAAAATACTACTCAGCCACATTTGTGGTTGGAAGTCACATTACTTGGATTGTTACCCAGCGCTAATTTTCCCCCACAAGCCACAATTGTCTCACCCAAAAACTCACCTGTTGCATCGCCAAGTTATCCTTCCATATCCAGTCATAAACCGCTAACTGCACCACCGCCAACTTCCTCACAGGTAAATTCTGTCTCTGCGGGTAACCCGGTGTCTTCACCTCCCCCAGCCAATGTATCTGTAGCACCGCCAACTTCCTCACAGGTAAATTCTGTCTCTGCGGGTAACTCGGTGTCTTCACCTCTCCCAGCCAATGCATCTGTAGCACCTGTACAACCAACAACTCTACCAGAACAGAAAGTAAATGACGCCACACAGTATGATTTACCTCAAGTTTGGCAGCAAGTCCTCGAAAATATTCAACAGATTCCCAGGCGAGAGTTATTGCGACAAATGTGCCATCTCATTGAGTTTAATGGTGCCGTTGCTCGTGTAGGTGTCAAATCTGCATGGTTAAAACGAGTCCAATCTGATCTGTCGATGATTACGGCGGCTTTTCAACAGACTTTTCAGCACGAAATCAAGGTAAGTTTGGAAATAGGAATCGCCTCAACTCCCACTGCTACGAAAACAGAACTTCCACAAAACTCTACCCATATTCAACAGCCACCTCCTCCTAGTTATGATAGGCAGATTCAGCAGTCACCTCCAGCACCACAACCACCTGTACCAACACCCACAAAAACCGAGTCCGTAGGAACAAATACAAGAGCAATCAATACTCTCCCCCCACCACAACCCCAAACATCTCTAGCTAGCTGGGAAATTGATGAAGTCGCAAGTGCAGCCCAACGCCTAGCACAGTTTTTTGACGGGCAAATTGTTCGTCTCTCAGATGATGGCGTAGATTTATCTGAACCGATAAATTCCTCTGAGTTGATATATGAAGTAGATATTGATGATGAGTGATCGGGGAACTATTGCGATCCTGTCGCCTAGCGGCAGAATTTTATGGCGTCATGAGGCATAGAAAATTAGTAATACTATTTCCAACTAAACTGTATTGGAATATGAGTGACCTTCTTGTTTCAAATTGGTATTACTTTATCAAAATTTTATGAACTAGTTATATGTTGATATTTTACAACAATTAAATGTTTGACTTCACAAGGTAAAACCTAGCCAAGAGATACAAAAAATTTCTGTAAAAGTTAGTTTATTTAAAATTTAGCTAAATCATTTTAACAACGTATGTTTTTTTGATATTTTTTTGTGTGAAGTATCCCTTTATTTATGTACCTGATTTATTAAAATTTTAGGATAGTTAGGGTTTCTTTGTAATTTTTTTGTCAAAGTCGGAGTAATAATCTTGCCTGGCATTCTCATAAAGATTACTTAAAGCTTACTAATTATGGATATAATGTATGAACTCCAAAAGGAGTTTTATACAGTAAATAGCAAACTAATAGCAGTTGCATCAAATTAGGTTGCTAGCAACACTTACAGTCCAATACTCAGGACGTAATAATTTGTGTTAGCAATAATATTTAGTTTGAACATCAACTACAAAGCCTATGGCACATCTCTAGTTAGTTAAATTAGATTAGATAACTCAACACATTCTTAAACGGATGCTAAAAATAGCACTAAAGTTAGTAGTTTTTATCGGGAGAAGTTAATGAAGCAACTAGTCCAAGCTATAGCCCCAAATGCCTCAGCTTTATAGCTAGAAATTGATTTCATGGCTCTATCCCTTGCAGGATTGCCTTGGTTTGTGGAGCGATTGTTTATTGGCATAGACTTTAACATAGATGAACAAGCACTCGGATCAGTCACAGTAACGCACTTACAAGACAGTATTTAACAATGATGATGATTCTAGGAGCTAATTGTCAGTTGTCATATCATAATCCCCTCCTCAGGGTTTTGTACTGGACTGGAGCTAAATAACAGATTAAATACTTTCAACAAAGAAAATTCACTAAACCTTTATTGAGTTAACACTAGAGATTCTAATTCACGCAAAGGAGCCAATTTTTGAGCTTGATTTCACCTGAGATGAGGCAGATTTATTGCACAAACAGTGTGCGCTATTTTTCCTGTCACAACAGTCACAAATAAAGTCTGGTTTTTATATTTTATTGGAGAATGGAAAGCTTTTGAAAAAATGAAAATTACAGTATTAATGGCATTGCTCGTTAACTGACACTAACTCCGAGAATCTTAATTTTTTAGCTTTTAAGTTCGATTCCTTTAATGATGTTAATATACAGCAACTAACATGATAATGACAAATAAAAAGTGGGCCGTTAAGCGTATAACTGTGAATCTCGCCGCACAGGAAGCAGAAAAATTAGAACAATATTGTCTCAGAACAGGTAGACCTGCAACTGATGTCATTCGAGAACTAATTAGAGGGTTATCTGTTGCAGAAGATACCAAGGAAGGGAATAGGTAGGTGGTGCTTTTAAGGCATTGTAAACAATTGCTCTGCTCTGGAAAAATAGCTAACATAATAGTTTTTCGCCTTTAAACGCAGATAGTTTGTTGCACCCTTACGGATAAAACCTTCTTCTTGTTGGGGTAATAAAAAACATCGATAATACGCACAGGAGAGAAGGTCAACGTACCCCAATATACTGCTGGAATTGAATATGAGTAGCAAATTCCGCCACCAACCCAGTTACAATCTGTAAAGAAACTGAAAAGGAACGACGGAATGCGAGTTGCAATCGTAGGTGCGGGACTAGCTGGGCTAGCAACTGCCGTAGATTTAGCTGATGCTGGTTGCGAAGTCCAGATTTTTGAGTCCCGTCCGTTTGTTGGTGGTAAAGTTGGTAGTTGGGTTGATGGTGATGGCAACCATATTGAAATGGGGCTGCACGTATTTTTTGGTTGCTACTACCAGCTGTTCGACTTAATGAAGAAGGTGGGGGCGTTAGAAAATTTACGCCTAAAAGAACATAGCCACACTTTTATCAATAAAGGTGGGCGTACTGGTGCTTTAGATTTTCGCTTCTTCACGGGCGCACCTTTCAATGGATTAAAAGCATTTTTCACAACCTCTCAACTCTCACTACAGGATAAATTGCAAAATGCGATCGCCTTGGGAACCAGCCCCATAGTGCGGGGTTTGGTAGATTTCGACGGGGCAATGCGAAACATCCGTAACCTAGATAAAATCAGCTTTGCAGACTGGTTTCGCCGTCACGGTGGTAGCAACGGTAGCATCAAACGCATGTGGAACCCCATCGCTTACGCTTTGGGATTTATTGATTGCGAAAACATTTCTGCTCGTTGCATGTTGACAATCTTCCAGTTTTTTGCAGTCAGAACGGAAGCCTCAATACTGCGGATGCTGGAAGGCTCTCCCCATGAGTATCTCCACAAACCCATTTTGCAATACTTAGAAGCTAGGGGAACTCAAATTCATACTCGTCGCCAAGTGCGGGAAATTCAATTTACTGAATCAGGGGAACAAACCCGTGTTACTGGTATACAAGTTGCTCAAGGTGATGCTGTAGAAACAATTACAGCTGACGCTTATGTTTTTGCCTGTGATGTCCCCGGAATCCAGCGAATATTACCCCAACAATGGCGTAAATGGTCAGAATTTGACAACATTTACAAACTAGATGCCGTACCAGTAGCCACAGTCCAACTAAGATTTGATGGTTGGGTAACAGAACTGCAAGATGGAGAGCAGAGAAAACAGCTAAATCAAGCGGTGGGAATAGATAACTTGCTATATACTGCCGATGCAGACTTTTCTTGTTTTGCGGATTTGGCTTTGACTAGTCCGGCTGATTATTACCGCCAGGGAGAGGGTTCATTGTTGCAGCTAGTGCTGACACCGGGAGATCCGTTTATTAAACAAAGTAATGAAGCGATCGCCCAGCATGTCCTCAAACAAGTCCATGAATTGTTTCCCTCGTCACGGGAATTAAATATGACTTGGTATAGTGTGGTAAAACTAGCACAGTCTTTGTATCGAGAAGCGCCAGGGATGGATGTGTACCGTCCTGACCAAAAGACACCAGTGTCCAACTTTTTCTTAGCCGGGAGTTATACCCAGCAAGATTACATCGACAGCATGGAAGGTGCGACAATTTCGGGACGGCGTGCAGCAAAAGTGATTTTGGAGAGCGTCAAGAAATAACTAACCGCAGGAAGCAAAAGAGGCGCAGAGGTAAAAAAGCATGGCAGACTGGTTAGAGCATACCGTACAGATAGAGGTAGAAGCTCCCATTGAGTTAGTTTGGAGCCTCTGGTCTGACTTGGAACAAATGCCCAAGTGGATGAAATGGATTGATTCGGTGAAAATTCCGCCGGATAATCCGGATATATCTATTTGGAGACTCAATACTGGCGGTCTGGAATTTACCTGGAAATCCCGCATTCTTAAGGTGATTCCCCACCAAATTATTCAATGGGAATCGATTGATGGTTTGCCAAATCAGGGCGCGATTCGCTTTTACGATCGCCACGGTAGTAGTATCGTCAAAATGTCCGTATCCTATGCCATACCTGGGATTATTGGCAAAATCATGGATAACTTGTTTTTAGGACGCGTGGTGGAATCGACGATTCAAGCTGACTTGGAGCGATTTAAGGAATATGCTTTGAATTTGAAGGCTGGGTAAATAGCAAAAACAGACACTAAGCTGCTTGCTGTCTGAGGAAAAAATTACCAAGTAGGGTCACTAAACACATTGATGATCCATTCCTCAGACCCTGGTGGGACTGCGGAAATACAGGCGCGGATGGTATCCCCATCTTCCAATTCCACGGTACAGGCGTGACAGGAACCCATGAGACAGCCGGTGGGAATAAACACTCCAGCTCGCTCTGCTACATCTAAGAGGGCTTCTCCCACTTCGGCATTTACTGTGACATCATCTGGTAAAAAGCGGACGCGGACACTCATGAAATACCAGCCTAGTTAAGACAAAAAGGGCGTTAAGTCTAAATAGCTTTCAATTTCAGTGGCCAAAGCATCTAAGGTTTGTTCGCGCTGTTCCCGGTAGTTAGCAACACCAGTGGGCAGAGATTTCAAACCTCGTTGTTGGCGGAGGCGATTTAACCAAGCGCGTCGCCAAGGGCCGTTATCAAAAATGCCGTGGAGATAAGTACCCCAAACTGATTGACAACTATCTACTAACCCTAAGTTAACATCGTCAAACAGGGGTTGGTAGCCTTGGCTATCTGCTTGTTGTTGTTCAATACGCGATCGCCCCTGATGGATTTCAAACCCATTCACAGGTAAACCTACTTGGGGAAAATTCGAGCTAACTTGGCGCTGGCGAGCGATTTTTTGTCCGGTAATCACAGTCCTGATGGGTAATAAATTCAACCCTTGATATCTGCCAGCTTGTCCTTCTATCCCTTCTGGGTCAGCGATGATTTGACCTAGCATTTGGTAGCCGCCACAAATGCCTAAAACTGTTCCCCCAGATGCGGCATAATGTTGTATTGCTTCTGCCATACCGCTTTTTTGCAGCACCAATAAATCAGCAATTGTGGTCTTTGTCCCTGGAATAATTACTGCATCTGGATGTCCTAATTCTTGCTTGGGACTCAGGAATTTTACTGAAACACTAGGCTCTGATTCCAAGGGGTCAAAGTCGGTAAAATTAGCAATTCTCGGTAAACGAAGAACAGCTATATTTAGTTCAGCTTGGCTTTTGTAAGAATTACGTTCAAATAGGTCAAGGGAATCTTCGGCGGGAAAGGCATGTTCTAAGTAGGGTATGACACCAATAACTGGGATACCAGTACGTTGTTCTAACCATTTAATTCCCGGTTCCAAGATTGATCGCTGTCCGCGAAACTTGTTAATAACTACACCTTTAATCAAGTCGCGTTCTTCTTGATCTAGTAACTCTAAAGTGCCGACTACATGGGCAAAAGCACCACCCCGATCAATATCAACTACCAACATAGTGGGTGCATTTAAATGTTTTGCTACCCGCATATTAGTCAAATCGCGGTGTTTAAGATTAATTTCCGCCGGACTACCAGCACCCTCACAAACCAACAAATCAAATTCTGTCCCTAAATGCTGTAGGGATTCTTCAATTGTCCGCCAACCGAGTTCAAAATATTGTTCGTAGTAGTCTACAGCGCTGACTTTGCCTACAGGTCTACCTTTGATAATCACTTGGGAGGTCATATCCCCTTGGGGTTTCAGCAGGATCGGGTTCATTTCTACCCAAGGAATGACTCCCGCAGCCCAAGCCTGTACTGCTTGTGCGTAGCCAATTTCTCCACCACTGGAGGTGACATAAGCATTTAAAGCCATATTTTGACCTTTAAAGGGAGCCACCCGCCAGCCACGCCGTGAAAGAATGCGACAAATAGCCGTAGTTAGGAGTGATTTCCCTGCGTGGGATGTTGTTCCCACTACCATAATTGATTTCATAGGTTACTATCAGTTTTTTAAAATTAGGGGCAGATGTTTGGAGAAGAACGGTAATATGGCAATCCGTTCGTCAACAGATTACAAGGTCAGAAGTCATGGGAGGATATGCCAGTACTTTTTGTAACCTCAATTACCCCATGTTTATTCTGGTGCTTCTTACCAAGAACCGCACAAATTCGGATAGTTTTGGTAAAGACTTAATAAATGGGGTTGACGCTTGCGTATATTATTGTTCCCTTTTATGCCCTTATCCTAACTTTTCAGTTTTCCGTTCTAAAAAGGTAGTCTCAACCAACGAATTACCAGATTGTAGATGCGATCGCCCCAGGAGGGACTGCGCCAATTTTTACCCTGGTATTTTTCTACCAACTGGTACCCTAGGGGAGTGAGGCGAAAACTATCCGTAATTCCCTGTCCATCAACTTCTCTTCGCAGTATACCCACTTGGATGAGCCAGTTGAGAGCATTATCACATGCTAGTTCTGATAAAGGACGTTTAGTGTAGCCATACTTAACACCACGATCTTCGGCGATCGCTCCCAATGGTACACTCTGCTGACGCATGACTGACAGTAGAGCAATGTTGAAGGGAGAACATAAGAGCGATCGCTCGGCTCGTTCTACAGTGCTAGGAAGATAGAAAAATGTTTTGGGATGATTAGAATGGGGCATAGGGGATGGGGCACGAATCAATTCAAAATTTGGAGTACGATTAATCGCGTCTGTTGACTCTTCTTTCCAGTCTTTGGCTGACTGTATTTTCTGGTAATTTATTTAGTTATTGTAAATTATTGTAAAATTTCAAGTGCATCAACAATCTGAAACAGGAAAAGTTCATTATGCCTCTAGCAGTCGGAACGGATGCACCTGCATTTACCGTCAAAGATACTAACGGTAACACTGTCTCGCTCTCTGATTTTGTCGGTAAGACGGTGGTGTTATATTTTTACCCCAAAGATGATACCCCAGGTTGCACCAAGCAAGCTTGTAGCTTCCGAGATGCCCAATCAGAGTATCAAGGTAAAGATGTTGTAGTGCTGGGAGTAAGTGCGGATGATGAAGCCTCCCATCAGGCATTCACTGCCAAATATAATCTGAATTTTCCCCTACTAGCTGACACAGACAAAAGCCTGATCGCAGCCTACGATGTTGATGGCGGTGGCTATGCCAAACGCGTCACCTACGTAATTGACCCCAACGGCAAAATTATTCATGTCGATGCTGGTGTCAACACAGCAACCCACGCTGGCGATATTTTAGCGGCACTGGGAATGTAGTAGATTTGAACTGAATAATTAAAATTCTTTCAAATTAACTTGAGCCTAAGCCCTGCACCTCCCATTTTGTGGGGCGGCGTAGGGCGTAGCATTAATAATGGGAAATTTAGTTTCCTGACGGTGTGACTAATGGAAATCTGATTTCCAGAGGTGTATTGCCTAAAGGTTGATTTCCTGATGTCGCGGGATTTGTCTGTGGCTGCTTGCCTTGAAAAATTTGCTGTTGCTTTTTTGCAAATGCCTCTGCTTCTGCATCTAAACTGGCGTTTCCTTGGTTGCTATCAAATTGACCATTATTCAGATTAGCGCAGTGAATTAAGTTAAACATATTGAAAGAACCGTCTTGACTACCGCCACAAGGACTGCCATTTGATGAGTCAAAACCAGGTCTGTTATCTGGTTGTCCTAAATCGGCTAAACTGGCTTGAGGCATTAGCAAAGAAGCAAAGCCAATGCCTGCCAAAGTTGTCATAACTATTCTGCTAGGAAGTAAAAACATATTTTTCATGGTTTTTTACCCTAAAATCCTCACTATTTAAGTCATGTTTATATCTTAAGCAAGAGTTCGCCGCAGTTGTGGTTGAATGCTTAACAGAGCCACAACAGCAAAGCCAAGCAATACTAACAACGCTCCACCAAAGGTAACATTACCCCAAGGTGCTTGCATGACTATACTATTCCATCCCCAAGTATTGTGAACATAGAGATAGCGAATTGGTTCAATGGCGTAGCTGAGGGGATTGAGGCTAGCAATCACTTGCAACCACTTGGGCATAAAGGATAGCGGTGCTAAGGCAGTACTAGCAAACAATAATGGTAGGTTAGCGACAAAAATTACAGCAATTAATTCAATATGTCCAGGCAGGGCAAAAGCCAAACCGAGAGAAATAGCAGTTACGCCCAAAGCTAGCAAAAAGACAATCAAGGCGATCGCACCAAGGCCAAATGCATCAGGTAGTCCAGCTCCTAAAAAGGCTGCGGCTGCCACAATTACTGCCGCTTGCAGCAAACTTTGGCTAATAATAAAGATTGCTGAAGCAAAAACAATAGAAAACCGAGATGCTAGCGGCGCCACCAGCAACCGATTTAAAAAGCCGAACTCTCGATCAAACATGACGGGCAAACCCGCATTTAGTGCCCCAGCAAAGGCAGTAAAAACTATTACCCCGGCACTCAAGAATTGACCGTAATTTGTCGTATCACCAAACAAACCCTTGGGGGCGTTTTGGAACAAAGCACCGAACAGTACCAGCCACATCACTGGTTGAATAATTCCCGCCACCAAAGTGGAGGGACGGCGTTGCAGTTGAATGAATAAGCGCCGAGTTAAGGCTAATGTCTCCTGTATCAGTTCGCTGACGAAGCTAGGAGTAGCAGCGTCTGCTGACGGTGACATTGCGGGTTGCCAATTGAGATCAGATTTAGGTGTAACGCTCATAGTAATTTGGGGATTGGGGCATGGGGTTTCGACTCCGCTCTACCCAAGGGCATGGGGCATGGGAGGATGAGGAAGAGTTTTCTCCCCTATCTCCCTCTGTTCCCTATCTCATATTCTGCTTTTTCTCAGCTTTGGGGTCACGGTTAGCGATCGCTGCTAGTTCAGCATCCATGAGGGTTCTGCCTGTGGCGGCGAGGTAAACGTCATCTAGGCTGGGGCGAGATTGGGCAATGCTGAAAATGGGTAAGCCGACGGCGTTGAGTTTTTGCTGGATGGTAATCAGGGCATCATTTTGGGGCGTCACCACCAAGTTTAGGGTGTTACCTTGGGCGGTGTTGATGATGGCTTCTTGCACAAACGGCAAATCTTGGAGGAGATGTTTAGCGGTTTCGGCTTCATCCAGGGGGGAAAACTCACGGATTCTTAGGGTGATGCGATCGCCTCCAACTTGATCTTTGAGTTGGGAAGGTGTCCCAGAGGCAATGACAATTCCTCGGTCAATAATCGCCACGCGATCAGCTAGGGCATCTATTTCTTCTAAATAATGGCTGGTGATCACTACGGTTGTGCCAGAGGCGCGTAATTTCCGCAAGAATTCCCACACCACGAAACGGCTTTCTATGTCAAGTCCCACCGTTGGTTCATCCAAGACTAGAACATCCGGTGCATGAAGCAATCCCGCCGCTAAGTCCAGGCGCTTCCGTAAACCACCAGAGTAGGTTCCTGTCTTTTTGTTGGCGTATTCCTGCAAGCCAAGTAAATCCAAGACTGTTTCAATACGCTGTTTGCCGACGGTGCCCTTGAGGTGATAAAGGGCTGCTTGTAATTGCAACAGTTCTTTGCCTGTCAGCACCTTATCTAAAGCGACTTCCTGCGCTACGTAGCCCAGTCGTTGTCTTGCTACTCTGGGGTTATCTAATACAGAGATGCCAGATACTTCGATTTTGCCAGCATCTGGTGTTGTGAGTGTACACAAAGCACGTAAGGTGGTTGTCTTACCTGCACCATTGGGGCCGAGTAATCCAAAGATTTCCCCCGGTTCTACTTGGAAGGAGACATCTTTGACAGCTTCAACAGCACCATAATGCTTTCGCAGATTTTGAATTAAAACGGCGGGAGCCATGACAGCTAATCCCTAACGATACAAATCTCAACAAAGTCTATCTTTATCTTAGCGGTGATGCTGTCTGCTGAGAGTGTTTTTTCAAGGGAGAAGAGCGCGGAGGTACGCGAAGTATCAATTATACTAGCGGGACGGTATGAGTATACTTCCGCTCTTCCCATACAGGTTGAGCTTTGTCGGCACGAAAGATGATCCATTTTTGGTTAAAGTGAAAGGTGCGATGTATCGCACACGATCGCTATGTTAAGGTGTTAATTTCGCCACAAGGCAATACCACCTAATAAACCAGTGATGTTGGGGATGAGTTTGACGTTGAGGGGGAGATGGATATTTACTCTGACGGCTTCGCCACCACCGATGTAGAGACAATCATAGTTGAACAGATGTTGCAAAGAAGCGATCGCCTTTTCTAAACGCCGATTCCATCTTTTCTCACCAATTTTTTCCAACGTCGCCCGCCCCAGTTGTTCTTCGTAGGTTTCACCTTTGCGGAACTGATGATGTCCCATTTCCATGTTGGGTACGAGTTTGCCATCCACAAACAATGCGGAACCAAAGCCTGTACCTAAGGTAATCACCAATTCTACGCCTTTACCAGCGATCGCTCCCAATCCTTGCATATCGGCATCATTAATTACCCGCACAGGTTTATTTAACTGCTGTGACAATGTTGTTGCTAAATCAAATCCAATCCAATCTCGATCTAAGTTGACTGCTGTTTCTGTGACGCCACACCGTACCACACCAGGAAAACCGACGGAAACACGATGAAACTCCCCTTGTGCTGCTGCTAAAACTGCGATCGCATTAATTACGGTATCGGGTTTTGCTGGCTGGGGTGTCTCTAACCGTCCCCTTTCTGTCAGGGGAGTTCCGGTAACATCCAATACTATCGCCTTGACACCACTACCACCAATATCCACAGAGAGGGTGCGAATTGATCCATTGTCTTCAACCATCGGGTTATTTCCTGTTCACTTCTTCCTATTTGGTTATTATGCGCTGCTATTTCTGGGTGATCCCCAGATATTTCGAGAGTCTTAACAACACCGACCCCGCTAAAATGAGAGTGGCGCGCTCATAGTGAAATGCACAGCTTTATTCCCCCAGAACGCTTTTTTCCCTACCTAAGTTGGACTGATATCCAGGCAATGCCGGATAAGGAAAATGTGGTAATTATTCAACCAGTAGGAGCTATTGAACAGCACGGCCCGCATTTACCTTTGATTGTGGATGCGGCGATTGGTATGGGGGTATTGGGAAAGGCGTTAGAAAAGCTGGATGACAGCATTCCTGTTTATGCTTTGCCCAGCATTTATTATGGTAAATCTAACGAACACTGGCACTTTCCTGGAACAATTACTCTGAGTACGGAAACCCTCACGAACACAATTATGGAAGTGGGAGACAGTATTTACCGGGCGGGGTTTAGAAAGTTGGTGTTGATGAACTCCCACGGTGGACAACCGCAAGTCATGCAAATGGCGGCGCGGGATTTACATGTCAAGTATGAGGACTTTTTGGTGTTTCCGTTATTTACTTGGCGTGTGCCTAATGTTACTAAGGATTTGCTGACACCGAAAGAGGCGCAGCTAGGAATGCACGCCGGCGATGCGGAAACTAGCATCATGCTGGCACTTTTGCCAGATCAAGTGAAGCTAGAAAGAGCTGTGGCTGAGTATCCACCAGCACAACCAGAAGGGAGTTTATTAAGTTTAGAAGGTAAGCTGCCTGTGTCTTGGGTGACGCGGGATATTAGTAAAAGTGGCGTCATTGGTGATGCTACTACAGCCACGAAAGAAAAAGGCGATCGCATTTTGGCATCTGTCTCTGATGGTTGGGTAGAAGTAATCAAGGAGATATACACCTTTCAACTAACCCAACCTCAATTATAGGAATACCTACCAACAGTACTAAGTAAGTATGCTAAAGCCCTCACTACGAACTTTTAAATTTGTTAGTGTAGAGATAATGGCAGATATGTGTTGGTGATTCATGTAGCTGTGTAATTAAAAATATTATCAGAGAAAAAACTATGACGGCATCTGAACCTCAAATTCTCCGTTCTTATAGCCAAGAAGATGTACAACAAATTCTACATCTAGCGATCGTTCGTCAAGCTGACAGCGATCCTAACAAAGAATTTTCTTATGATCAGTTGTTAGAAATTGCGGCTGAATTAGAAATACCTCTTGATACGTTAAAACTTGCCGAACATGATTGGCTGGTACAACAAAGCGAAGTGCAACAGCGACGGGCTTTTGATATCTACCGCCGTAGCAGATTTAAAAAGCGGATTGGCAATTATGCCATTGTCAATGGTTTTTTGATGCTGCTGGATCTGGTTGGTGGCGGCGGTCTAGCTTGGTCTCTTTATATTTTGCTATTCTCTGGATGCGCTGTTGGGCTTGATGTTTGGAATACGTTTCAAACTCAGGGTGAAGAATATGAAACAGCGTTCCAAAAATGGCAGCGTAAGCATCAAATCAAACGCACTATCAATACAGTTGTGAATAAGTGGTTTAAGGCTTTGCAGATTTAGTTAATTTAATACCATTTTGAAAACATAACGGGACGGATACCTAGTAGGGGCAAACAACCGTTTGCCCTGCTTAACCATACATCAGTCGCAAAGATGCTTAAAATCGATACTTACCACTTGTGTTTTATCCAGTCGTAAATATCTAAATATTCTGCACCTGGAGTGTTCCACGAGTAGTCATACTTCATCCCTTGAATAGCTAGTTTACGGAACTCTGCGGGAGATTGATACCACAAATCAATGGCTCGATTCATAGCTGACTCTAGGGCATAATTATCCGTGTCATAAAACACATAGCCATTGCGTTTTTCTGGTGGTAAATTCTGGTCGTAGTCTCGGTCAAAGACTGTATTTACCAGTCCACCAACACCGCGAACAATGGGAACAGTGCCGTATTTTAAGCCGATCATCTGGGTTAAACCACAGGGTTCATAGTTGCTGGGGACAATAATCATATCTGCCCCGGCATAAATTAGGTGGGATAATTCTTCATTAAATCCCAATTCTAAATGAACATCAGGATTATCATTTAAAAACTGTTTTTCATGGCGGAAGTGAGCGTTAATTCCTGGTTCTGTGGCTGAACCTAGTAATACAAATTGTGCTCCTTTATTTAGGGTATGGTAAATAGCATGATGCACAAGATGCACACCTTTTTGATTATCTAAACGACCAATATAAGCCACAATTGGTTTATCGGTTTGGTGGAGCATTAAGCGCTCCCGCAAAGCTTTTTTGTTATATATTTTTTGTGCAAAATCATCATGGCTGTAGTTATCAGGGATGTGGCGGTCGATTTCAGGATTCCAAAAATCGTAATCAATCCCGTTGAGAATCCCTTGAAATTTATCTCGCTGCGAATACAAGGTATGACCTAAACCACAGCCCACATCTGTAGTACTAGCTTCTAAAGCATGGTTCGGTGAAACTGTCGTCACTGCATTAGAGTAAACAATACCCCCTTTCATATAATTCAAGGCAAAGGGGTTAAAGTTGTCGCGCAGTTTGTCGTACTGAAAGTAATAGGCTGCTTGATTTAAACCTGTAGCCAAGAGAGTTTGGATACCACCTATTCCCTGATGTTTAAAGTTGTGGATGGTATAGCAAACGCGCTGATGCTCCATGCCATGATATTTGTAGATTTCCGAGAGCATGACTGGAACTAAGCCTGTCTGCCAATCATGACAGTGGATGATATCGGGTCGCTTGTTGCTTTGCAATAAAAATTCTAAAGCGGCTTTGCTGAAGAATGCAAAGCGTATATTGTCATCATCACAACCGTAATAGCAGCCGCGATTAAAGAAATTGTCTTCACTGTGGGGTTCAATGAAATAACACAGCCTGCCATGCACCCAACCGCAGTAAACTGAACAGTGAATCGCCGCACCATACCAGGGTACCCACAAGTTGAGGAAGGCTTCATGCAACCCCCAAACATGGTCATACCGCATACAGTCGTACTTGGGCAAAATAATCTCGACGCAATTTCCCCGAATCTCTAATTCCCGGCTGAGTCCGTAAACAACATCCCCCAAACCTCCAGCTTTAATTACAGGAGCGCATTCTGAGGCAATTTGTACTATGTACATGTCCCTTAGTTCACAAAACTTTATGTTTACTATATTTCTATCAGTACATGAAAGATGTACTTATTGACAAGTGTCTAAGTGGGTGATATCCAAAAAAATTTGATTAATTAGGGTACGTTCAATACCATCAGAAAGCCCTCCTAGAACTCTAGGAGGGAAATCAAGTAAAGGGTTTTGTAGTTCCAACTGTCCAATAATATCGGGTTTGATATTTTATGTGGAGCCATGTTGGCTGGACATTACTGCTGTCTGGATTTTAAGACCAACTAGCGACAAGTTGAGCGATCGCACTTTTGGCATCTGCTAGAGACTTCTCACGTGCTTCAGCACCCAAGTTCAGGCTATCAGCGTGGATAAAAGTGACATCAGTCAGACCCATAAAACCGAAAACAGTACGCAGAAAGGGTTCTTGATGGTCATACGCAGCCGCAGGGGTACCAGTGGGGAATGTACCACCACGCGCTGTAATCACGAGTACCTTTTTACTGCTATCCACTAAACCTTGATAGCCATTCTCGGTGACTGTGAAAGTGCGCCCAGGGCGAACAATTTGGTCGATGTAAGCTTTGAAGGTGGAGGGGACATTAAAGTTGTACATCGGTATACCAAAGACCAAACAGTCAGCCGCTAATAGCTCATCCACTAGACTGTCTGATACCTTTAGTAAATCAATTTGTTCCGGTGTGCGTGCATCTGCGGGTGTAAAAGAAGCAGCAATGAACGGTTCGTCTACGTGAGGAACGGGGTTGTGTCCTAAATCTTGGTAGGTAACTGTATCGCCAGGGTGAGCATCTTTCCAGGATGTAACGAACTCGTAGGAGAGGGAGCGGGAAATAGAGCGATGTCTAACGACAAGCCCCTCTGGGTCTACGCCACGGGGGCTAGAATCAATGTGGAGGATATTTGCCATAAATAAATTAAATTTTTTCTAGAGAACCGCGCCTGTAGATAATTAACAAAGTTACAGTCGAGGTAAAAAATGGTTGCCGAATTGACTTTAAACTATGTAAAGTTAATATGAAAAGTAGGCACTTAAAAGTAATGTACTTACTAAAAAGTAACTATGAAAGCTGAAGCAGAAAATCACACTAGGCTAACTTGTGAAGTAGAAACTACCCTCAAGGTAATTGGCGGACGCTGGAAGGTTTTAATTATTAGAGAATTAATGGCAGGTGTCAAGCGTTTTGGTGAATTGCAAAGGGGTTTAACAGGAATTACCCAAAAAATGCTCACCCAGCAACTAAGAGAAATGGAGGAAGATGGTATTATTCATCGGGAAGTTTATGCACAGATTCCCCCAAAAGTAGAATATTCATTGACCCCTTTGGGAAAAAGCCTAGAACCAATTCTCTATGCAATGCATGAATGGGGTATGCATCATTCATCGCAGGTAAACCAGCCTTAGGAATTCAAATATCATTTATCAGGAGAGAGACGCGATTATACTCTTACGAGAAGCCGCTCTACGAGCGTCTACGCGTCTGTACAAGGTCAAGAGTTAAAATTCTCCCCATTTCCCTCATCTCCCCCATCTCCTTATTCCCTATTGATTAGTTTGTAAATATTCAATCGCTGCTGCTAATTTTGAGGGATATCCTTCAGCAAATCTTTCAAACCAAAGCCCTTCAGGGGAGAATGAATCTAATTGATCTAGCCATGCTTTTGCCTGATTTGTTAAAGCTTCTAGTTGTTTTGCTTTGAGTTGTTCTTGACGAATTCTTTCCTGTTCTAATTCTTGCTGTTTTTTCAACTCCTCGGCCTGATCCCGTTCGATGAAATCAGATTTGACTTCATCCAAAAGGCTATCTATTAAAGACAGAGATTTTGGTGATGCTGGAATAGATGGTTTAGCTGTATGTTGTTGTGGCTGTTGGGGAGTCGGTTTTGCTTCTTTATATTCAGTTTCCAGTTCAGCTAACAGCTTGTCAATGGCATCCATTATTTCAAGTTCCGTAAATAGAATGGCTAGTCATTAATGGCATTGAGTAGCACTTCTGATAGACTCATATCTTCCATGTCTTCCATTGTAATTGTGTCACAGATGTCAAACTTAGCACCAGCACCTTGGAGATCATCATCTAAGACTTTCAGAAAACGCGTAGCTTGAGCGTCTGTCCCAACTTGAATGAAGGAAATAGCTAGTTCTTCATCCCGATCCATGCGACGTGAAGCCTCGATAATTACCTTCATTACGGCTTTGCGATCGTCCGGTTCACCGTCAGTAACCACTAAAATTGTCTCACCATTTGGCTTAGTTTGAGCAGCACCTTTGCGTTGAAAGTAATCATCAGTTGCATGTTTCAAAACCGCAGCTAAATCAGTGGTGCCAGATGGGTCATTTTCTTGGAAAATTTGCGCCACCTTCGCTGCTGTCACATTTTCATAGCGCTTAAATCTACCAGAAAATACATAGATGGTAATACCATCAGGGTCAAATTGCTCACACTTACTAGCTAGCGCTAAAGTTGATTCTTGTGCAACTGTCCATCTGCTTCTACCACCCTTTTGATCTGGGGTAGCCATGCTGCCACTTTTATCAATAATCAACGTATAGTCACGATTTTCTAGCATATTTTTATCCCTCAATTGTTAATAATAATTTAGTCAGCGATCGCATTCATTAAGACATCTGCAAGACTCATCTCTTCCAAGTCGTCTAAAGTAACGGTGTCGCAGATATCAAATTTAGCACCGACACTTTGCAATTGGTCATCTAAAGCTTTGAGAAACTTAGTCGCCTGGGGGTCTGAACCTACCTGAATGAAGGAAATTCCTAACTCTTCATCACGATCCATCTGGCGGGTAGCGTTGATAATCACCTCAAATACTGCTTTGCGATCGTCTGGTTCGCCATCGGTGACTACTAATATTGTCTCGCCATTGGGTTTGGTTTTACCAGCAGCTTTACGCTGAAAGTAATTATTGGTTGCATCTAGGAGTACACCCGCTAAATTAGTTGTACCAGCCGGGTCATTTTCGAGAAATATCTGGGCGACTTTCGCTGATGTCACATCATCGTAGCGTTTAAATCTGCCAGAGAATAAGTAAACGGTAATTCCATCAGGATCAAACTGTTCGGCTTTTCTGGCTAAAGCGAGGGTAGATTCTTGGGCGATATCCCATCTGCTTTTCCCACCCGCTTGATCGGGGGTAGACATACTGCCGCTTTTGTCAAGAATTAAGGTATAGTCGCGATCGCTCATCATAGTTTCCTTTGATTGTGACTGTGCCGGTACTAGTGTAACCGTTGCCTGATCGCATTGCATCTACTCTGTAGCGGTTCTTAATTGCCTAGGATACAGAAATGATCCGCACATAGTCGCAACAGTCTCGCTTGTAGCCTGTCCTGTATTCAAAGGCTAGCTTGGACTTTCGACTCTTGACAACCTGAGCACGAAATATACAATTTAAATGCCTCATAGCTGTAATCAGCTAGCTACCCCACGGCAAAATCCGTAAACTGACGCATCCGGGGTAGATGGAATCCCAACACAATATCTTGTTTTAATACACCCATCTCCATTAATTCAGCAGCGATATCATCTTCCGTACCATTCCACTGAATCCAAATTTTGCCATCCTTAATATCTAAATGCATCACGGGGCCATATACCCTGCGTTCATTATGCCAGCCAACATAGATCAGCTGATAATGGTCATGCTCAGTATCAAAAATCTTTTGTGCTTCTACACCATCTTCACCTGAGTCACGTGCCGCATATTGTGTGAGTAATTGCTCAATACACTCTCTATATTTTTTTAGCTTTGCCATCCTATAACCTCTTCTTTTTTATCATCAAATATTAGTAAATTAACTTGACTACGTTGAACTACTTTATCCACAAATGGCTGTACAAAAAACTCATTGTAAATAACCGAGGTTACTGCTAAATATAGAGTTTGCTCATAGCCAAAGTCGGCTAAAGCATAGCGGTAGTTAATATACTGTCCTATTGCTGTATGGAATTCAGCCATTGCAGAAGCACCCAAAAAGCTTTTGACTTCAACAGCTATTTTTTGTTCATCTCGTTCAGCTGCAATAATTTTTTCTGCTCCCAAGTCTATGTAAAGTTTCGTTGTAGAGCTGATACGAATGCGTAATGGGTCATCGGTAATCACCCACCCATCTTTTTGTAGTGCTACTTTGACGGCGTCGTGAAATTTATCTTTGGCTGACATATACCGCCACGAGAATGTTCTGTAAGTATTTTAGCAATCAGCCTCGAATATAAAAACGACCATTGGATAACATACCTTGTCCTAAGAGAGACGCCACGCGATCGCATCCTTGGTTAAATTCTAGTTGACTCATCTTTAACTTGTGCGATCGCTCCCTTTGACACCCAACCACAAAAAACTTGACATAAAAAAACCTCAGAAATATCTGAGGTTGATTCGAGAAGGAGTATTTTAAGTGAGGGAACTATGCAGGATTCAATTGAGATTTACTTTGAAGTAGCTGGATAATCGCTGCCTTTTCTAAGATTCCCACCAGTACGCCGTTGTCACGAATTACGGGAAGCGCGGAAAGCTTTTGTTGTTCTAGCAGTTGCACTACTTCTAATAGTGGTTGGTCAAATTGGACTGTGGTAGACTCGGCGATTGGTCGCATGACTTCTTTGACTTGAGTTTCTGACCATTGGGTTGTGGGGATGGTTCGTAAGTCGTTCGCAGTCATCGCGCCTACTAATTGGCCTTCGTTGTCTGTGACTAAGAACCGATACCATCTGTGCTCACGCATGATTTGCTCATCGGCAAACTGTCTCAGGCTAAGATCAGCAGAGATAATCGGGCTATCTGGAGTGACTGCATCTTCAGCTGTTAAGCCTGTGAGTTTTTCTTGTACCCTGGCGAATTGGGCGGCGTTACCTGCGTTTTGCAGCAAGAAGAAACCGATGATTAAGTTCCAGAAGTTGGCAGCGCTACCAAATAGTATCAGTGGCAGGACACCAGAAGCGATCGCTACCCAACCAAATACTTGTCCAACTCGGCTAGCAAAGGTCACACCTTTGTAAGGATTACCTGTAACCTTCCAAACTAGCGCCTTCAGTATATTCCCACCATCTAAAGGTAAGCCAGGAATCAAGTTAAACAGTGCTAATGCCAGGTTCACAGAAGCTAAAACGCCGAGGATGGCTGCTGCTGCGCCTGATACAGATGTCGCTACACCAATAACTGTAAGTATTCCACACAGTAATAAGCTTACCAAAGGCCCAGCGATCGCTACCCAAAAAGCTTCACCTGGGGTTTTCGATTCTTTCTCTAGGCTGGCTAACCCACCAAATATAAATAATGTGATGGATTTAACATCAATGCCTTGGCGAATAGCGACGAAGCTGTGACCTAATTCATGGGCGACGACAGAGGCGAATAGCAACAGCGCTGTCATCAATCCCAGTGACAAGGCTAACCCCCCAGACAATTGGGGAAATTGCGCCGCTAGTCCATTGCTATAGCTCCAAGTTACTAAGCCCAGCACTAGGAACCAGGAAGGATGGATATAGAAGGGAATACCGAAGAGATTACCAACGCGAATTGTGCCATTCATGTCGTTCACCTTTGATTTCAGTTTGAGAGGTTTGTTTTTCTCTCGATGTTTATAGTGTAACGAAGTATTAAGTAATTTTAATCTTTGTAACGGTCGTGGTGTCCGTCCGTTTAGGTGCGGTTATTGGGAATGGGGCATTGATTATTCTTCACTATCCTCCCTCATCTCTCCTTCCCCTTCTTCCTGATTCCCTATTTAAAGCGAAAAACCCTAAGTGGTTGGCGACTGGGCGCTCACGCATGGGGACGTGGGTATGAATGGGTGCATTGAGTACCTTAACTCCGTCGCTGGTTGTAACTGCTAGTGTAGTGGAACCACCACCATCCATTTTGAGTGCTGTATATACACCTAGGTCTGCTACTGTTTTGCTTAACTCAGGGATCGTTAGTCCATCGCTGTAGAATGGTTGCTTACCATCAACAATAATCAACCACAGTTTTGTCCCTTCTTTGTTGACAGCCACTACCACCCGTGAATAAGGTTGGTCATCAGGTAACTGAGAAATCACAGGTTTACCATCAGTAACCAAAATCTCTTTACCTGCAACCCCTTGGACTGTATCTTGAGGACACTGACCACTTGCTAAAATTTTGGCAACATTTTTGGGAGAAAAGCACACTACACCTCGACTCTGTTGTGGTTTAGCGTAACGAGAGCCATTAGCGATCGCATCCCCTAAAGGATAGGCAATATCACCACTGTGGGGGTAGTAGTCCCAAGGGTTATTTTCACGAAAAGGATAAAAGTAGCTAGCATTGATGGCTAATTGCAGCTGGAATTCACGCAGAAATTCTGTTGTAGTCCTGGCTTTGGTGGTTCCCTGCTCTTGATTTGGGATTCCAGGAGTTACCAAAGGTTTCACCCCTGCTGCTGTCAAGTCAACTGTGACGATATGCATCATCACCAGACGTGGTGTGGATAAAGCACGGCGTTGATAGACAACACCATTAAACAAAATTTGCTCTTGATTGGTTCGGGGTGGGCGAGACAAACACAGCAAAGCATATAATACTAATGGTGATAGCAGTAAATTGATACCAGCAATTATCCAAAATCGTCGATGATCGCTTTTTTTTCGGCGTTGCATAGCTGATGTGATCTAAACTTGCATTCAGCTAAATACAGTATATTTGGGGAGAATTCCTTAGATTTGCGAGGCCGTGGTTTGCGCGATGGACGGACACACACCTAATGGTTGAGCCGATCGCAAAACTGCATCCAGCAACCCCGGAAACAAAGCTTCTAAATCTTCACACCGCAATTGATTAATATGCTGTGTTCCTTCTTTACGGGTCAAGACTACCCCTGACTCTCGTAAAATCTTGAAGTGATTGGACATGGTAGATTTAGCGATCGCAAAGTCAAACCCAGCACAACATTGTTCTCCTTGAGTCGCCAGTAACCTCACAATCTCTAGCCGCACTGGATCGCCCAGGGCATACAACACTCCTGGTAAAGAAATATCTTTTCGGTCTGGGTGATACAGAAATCTCATAGTTGCATTATCTCATGGAATAGCGTATATTTTGATTATTCGACAATATCGAATTACTGAATTAAGTCCAGGAGGACAAATCATGTCATCCATTACAAATGTCACAGAGGCCACATTTAAACAAGAAGTGCTGGAAAGCCAACTTCCTGTCTTAGTGGACTTTTGGGCACCTTGGTGTGGCCCTTGTCGGATGGTAGCTCCGGTTGTGGATGAAGTTGCTGGCGAATACGAAGGACAAGTAAAAGTGGTGAAGCTGAACACAGATCAAAATCCCACAGTTGCTAGCCACTATGGAATTCGTAGTATTCCCACACTCATGGTATTTAAGGGGGGTCGGCAAGTTGATATAGTCGTGGGAGCAGTGCCGAAAACCACCTTAAGCAAGACTTTATCACAGTATATTTAACAAGGTAAAAGCGGGGTGGGCAATTTGTCTGCCCGATCTACGTAAATACTCAACTTTTGGATAGTGGATTTAGGTAGGGGAATTTCTGTTAGCTAGTGAAAAACTAGTAGGAATTGATATGGACTTCAAGTTACAGGGTAAATCTGCGCTAGTGAGCGGCTCAACCGCAGGTATTGGTTTGGCGATTGCTCAAATCTTAGCGCAAGAAGGTGCATCAGTGATTGTCAATGGTCGTTCAGAACCACGAGTTGCAGAGGCGATCGCGAAAATTCAGCAAAGTACTCCGGGAGCTTTGGTTTCTGGTGTAGTTGCAGATGCAGCTACCAAAGCAGGAGTAGAGCAAATATTTCGACAAGTTCCTCATGTTGATATTCTGATTAACAATCTCGGTATTTACGAGCCAAAACCTTTCTTTGATATTAGTGATGAAGATTGGCTGCACATATTTGAGGTGAACGTACTCAGTGGAATTCGCCTGAGTCGGCAATACTTGCAAAAGATGTTAGCGCAAAACTGGGGACGGATTATATTTATCTCCAGCGAATCGGGTATGCAAATTCCCGTAGAAATGATTCACTATGGCACAACTAAAACTGCTCAGTTAGCGATCGCTAGAGGTTTAGCAGAAATCACCATTGGTAGTGGAGTGACGGTAAATTCCGTTTTACCAGGGCCAACCCGTTCAGAAGGTGTAGAAGACTTTATCACCAAGCTAGCGAATGAGCGTAATATTAGTTCTGCTGAAGTCGAAGCCGAATTCTTTCAAAATGTGCGCCCAACATCCCTGATTCAACGCTTTGCAACTAATGAAGAAGTCGCAGCACTCGTAGTTTACTTGTCGAGTCCTCTAGCTTCAGCAACCAATGGCGCAGCTGTGCGGGTAGATGGCGGCGTCATTCGGTCGATTGTTTAGTCAAATCATCAATTCAACTTTCAGGAGAATCTCATGAATCCGTTAGTCCAAACACAAGCTCTAGATGTACCAAGTGCAATCATCAAGCGTCGTTCCATCAAAACTTTTAAAACAGACCCCATTGCCCCAGAACTGCTGAAGCAACTGGTAGAGTTGACTGTGGCTGCCCCTAGCAGTTTTAATATGCAGGACTGGCAAATTATTCTCGTCCAAGATGAAGCGCAAAAAGCAGCCCTATCAGCTGCGTCATGGAATCAACAACAAATTATCCAAGCACCTGTAACCTTCGTCTTTGCTGCTGATCCGAACGCAGGCGAACAAGACTTAACCCCAGTTTATGAGCAAGCCCTACAAACTGGAGCCTGGAACGAAGGTACAGTCAACTATTTCAAAAATGCCATTCCCCAATTTCAAGCATCATTAGGAGACAAACGCCGAGAATATGCCGTGAAAGATGCCATCATTGCTGCTACTCATTTAGTATTAGCAGCAGAAAGTTTAGGGTTATCCACCTGCTTTATGAATGGTTGGATTGAGGAGCAAGTCAAAGAAGTGATTGGTGCGGCTGACAAACCAGATTTAGCGATCGCTGTTTTAGTTCCCGTTGGTTATGCAGCAGAACCACGCTTAGATCCTGGTCGCTTACCATTTTCCTACAACGTGTCTGTGGACAGAATAGGTAATCCATATCCAGGTTAGTGATCTGATTCTGTGGTGAAGAAGAATTGCGTCCTGGTGGCGAGAATTTCTCTAAAATGCACAAACTAGGAAAAAACCATGATTGAGCTTTACTATTGGACAACTCCCAACGGCCATAAAATCACAATTTTCTTGGAAGAAGTGGGACTTCCCTACACGATCATTCCCGTCAATATTGGCGCTGGTGATCAATTTCAACCTGATTTTCTGAAGATTTCTCCCAACAATCGCATCCCTGCCATTATTGATCGTGAACCTGTAAATGGTGGTGAGCCAATTTCTGTGTTTGAGTCTGGGGCTATTTTGTTGTATTTAGCAGAAAAAACCGGGAAATTGATTCCTCAAGACATCCGCGATCGCGTCGAAGTCCTGCAATGGTTATTCTGGCAAATGGGGGGTTTGGGGCCAATGGCTGGTCAAAACCACCACTTTAGTAATTATGCTCCCGAAAAGATTGAGTATGCAATTAACCGCTATGTCAAAGAAACAGGGCGGTTATATGCAGTCTTAAATCAGCGACTAGCAGACCGAGAATTTGTGGCGGGTGATTATTCCATCGCAGATATTGCCGCTTATCCGTGGATTTTACCCCATGAACGCCAAAGCCAAAACTTAAATGATTTTCCCAATCTCAAGCGTTGGTTCGAGACAATTAAAGCCCGTCCGGCGACAATTCGCGCCTACGAAAAAGCGGACGCCTTGAAAACTCAGCCCTTGGATGTGGAAAGGTCTCGGGAGTTGTTATTTAATCAGTCAGCAAACACGGTTCAACGTTGAATTTTATAACTCAAAGATTCTCAGACTAAGCCTGCCAATGCAGGCTTTTTTCATTTTGAATTGATTCATGAATGTTTGCTATCACATCTCTATTTATTTGGACTTGTGTTTCTCTAAATTAGACGTGCATCAGCTTACTCTCTGCAAGCAGACTTTTTGAAACTGTTCGACATCCAGAGTATTATGCTGATGATTTACTGCTTGGCCGTCTACCAAGGCTTGTTGAATTTCCCAACCATGAAAGTTAAGTTGTACTCTTCGATAAGGGAAAGGATAATCTCCCTGCTGCTCCCAAGACAGTTCTAACCGATAGCGATCGCATCTCAAGTAAAATCTATCCAACCGCCACGGGCCATATCCATCTCCCGCATCGCTATAAATTTGACCTTCATTGCTACAATTCACAGATGGATAAACATGCAGAATTAGTTGTTGACCTTCCTCCATTGGCAAAATGCTTCCCGCCTTCACTAGCAATGGTATCTGTTCTTGTGGTGCGGGGATTTCTATCTGCTTTCCACCCTCCAGTAATGTATCATCCCAAAAGTTATACCAATATCCTTTAGGTAGGATTGCTGCTCTTGAAGTTGCGCCTTCTATCACAATGGCGTACACCAAAAGAGTATCGCCTAATAAAAACGCATCATCCACACTCCAGAGGTTAACATCGTCCCTATCAGCCCAAAACAACGGCCGCACCAGAGGATAACCAGTTTGGCTGGCTTCCCAAGCTAGGGTGTAAAAATATGGCAGCAGTCGATAGCGCAATTTGAGGAATTCCCGGACGATGCTCAGGACTGGTTCACCAAAACTCCAAGGTGTACGCGGTTTGACGTTGTTGGCAGAGTGGGTGCGGAAAAAAGGTAAAAAACATGACATTTGGAACCAGCGTAAATACAGTTCGGCGCTGGGATCGCCTTTAAAACCGCCAATATCAGCACCACTGTAGGGAATTCCCGATAAACCCAAGTTCAGCACCGTGGGGATAGTCTGATATAGTCCTTGCCAACTGGTTTCAATATCTCCTGTCCAAGTCCAGGCATAACGTTGCAACCCTGCCCAACCGGAGCGGGACACAATAAAGGGGCGGAGTTCTGGTTTATACTCGCCTAATGCTTCGTAGGCAGCCTCAGCTTGTAGTAAACCATAGACATTGTGGGCTTCTAGGTGGTCACCGCCTCTACCTTCCAGAAAGTGCTGGGTTGAGTGCTGGGGTAGGCTGGGATCTCCCCACAAGACAAATACTCCAGGCTCATTCATATCATGCCAAAAACCAGTAAAGCCTAAATCCAGGAGATATTCATATTGCCGACTCCACCAGTGGCGGGCTTGGGGGTTGGTGAAATCTGGAAAAGCGCATAATCCGGGCCAGACAGGAGCAATTACGAGTTTGTCATTGGGAAGTTTGCAAAAGACATCTTGTGCTCGCCCCTCCTCAAATAGCTTGCTCTTACGGTCTGCTTTCACTCCGGGATTGACGATCGCAATTAAACGTACACCTTTAGCAATCAATTCTTGGTTAAATTCAGCTAATTTAGGAAAACGATCAGGGTCAATAGTGAAAGAACGAAATCCATCTTGACAGTCGATATCCAAATGGATAGCACTCAAGGGCAGGTCATGAATGATAAATCCTTCAGCTGCTTCTCGGACTGCGGCTTCTGTCTCATATCCCCAGCGTGACTGATGATAACCAAATGCCCAACGGGGTGGTAGAGTTGGGCGACCTGTTAACTGTGTGTAACGATCTAGTAGTTGTGCGGGTGAACCGATACTCAGATAATAGCGCAGCGCTCCCCCATCAAAATCGGCCGCAGTGAAACCGTTGAAGCTAAATGTGGCGTGGTGGGTATTTTCATAAAAAATTAAATAACTGCCAAAGTCATGCAAACCCATATAAAGAGGAATGCACAAATAAAGTGGATCGGTTCCTGAACTATATTTACCTCCAGCATCATAGTTCCACATTTTGTAGCTGGTGATGCCTGGTTCCCCATCTGCTGTTGTACGTAAATTCAGTGGGGCTGCTCGTTCTCCCAATCCATAAATGTGTTCTTCTGGGCGCATGTGTGCTTGATGTAGCCAACCAGAGGATTTTTGCTGGGGAGGTAGTTCTCTACGGATGGTTTTGCCAAAAGCATTCTGAAATTCTAGGCTACCACTTGATTCTACGATTACTCTGAGTGAACCGTTGGATATGACCCAGCGATCGCCCAGTTCCTGAAAAGTCGTCTCTACCCCCAAACCGTCTTGACGGGAAATAGCATAGGGAATAGGAGGTATCCCAGGTAGCCAATTAACACTGACTAAATCACTAGTTAAAAAACAGATTTCTAATTCAACCTGGGGAAAATAGAAATGTCCACCACTTGCTGTAGGTTCAAAACGAAGGATGTTACCGACTTGGGCAAACACTTTGTGATAACTTTGAAACGGTTTTTCTAACCAGTCGCGTTGGAGTGGATAGAATAGTGATCCAAAAAATCGTCGTAATTTGACGATACGCAGCCTCAATGATATTTGTTTCCAGAAATCCATAAATGTTCCCAGACTATCTAAGAATCGCAACTTGGTATGATTGGGGAATTTTAGAGGTGTAGATATCTGTGGCTATGGGTATGGGTTGATTGCGGTACGCAGCTTCTAGTTGCCGATAATACTTAAAAGTCAGGATTTTAAACTCTATCTGAAGACTGTAGACTTGTATTCTGCAAAAGAGATAATTAGTTTATTTAAGAAAGACAAAAAAAAGCTCACAGCAACGTTGCCTCAAACAGCATTGTTATCTTTGTTGATGGGTGAATTAATATAAATCATCAGCCGTTGGGCTGAAAAAATCTCTATTTAACTGACAAATTTTGGAAAAATCAGTACAGTTATACGAACGAACTTTAAAAATCAACGTCTCAATTATCTGACGATTAGCAGTGAACAGTAAACAATGCCTAAATGACACTATAGGATTCAATTTACATGAGTCGAAAAATCAAGAAAATATATCAGCAGTCTGGAGTAATTCCTTACAGAATGCAAAACGGCAAAATCGAAGTCTTATTAATTACTACCCGCGATCGCCAACGCTGGGTTATACCTAAAGGAGGAATATCAAACGGCATGAGTCCACCCGAATCAGCAGCTAAAGAAGCCTGGGAAGAAGCCGGGGTAATTGGGCGGGTAAATGCTGACGAAATCGGTACTTACAAATATCGCAAGCGAGGCAATACTTATAAAGTGAAGATATATTTATTACCTGTGGAAATATTCAGTGAAGATTATCCAGAAGCAAGTCACAGACAAAGACAGTGGCTAGAACTTACTACTGCTATCCAGCAGATTAAAAAACGTTCACTTCAAAGGATTTTTAAGGGTTTCCTCCAGACTGAATTATATTCTTATGCGTCGGTGCGCTAGTCTAAAAATTATCCTATTCGGTAAATTATTTCAAGATTCCAACAAAAAATCCCCCGCCTCACGACGGGGGATTTTATTACTCACCTACAAAACTAGTAGCCAGATCAACCGAACTTACCAGCCGTGGAGGCAATTAAGAACGCTGCGTAGGTAAAGACGTAGCCGACTGTGAAGTGAGCTAGACCAACCAAACGAGCTTGCACAATGGATAGAGCAACGGGCTTGTCTTTCCAGCGAACCAAGTTAGCTAGAGGAGTGCGCTCGTGTGCCCAAACAAGGGTTTCAATCAACTCTTGCCAATAACCTCTCCAGGAGATTAAGAACATGAAGCCAGTTGCCCAAACTAGGTGTCCAAATAGGAACATCCAAGCCCAAACAGACAGGTTATTCACGCCATAGGGGTTGTAACCGTTGATCAACTGAGCGGAGTTAGCCCAGAGGTAGTCACGGAACCAGCCCATGAGGTATGTGGAGTTTTCGTTGAACTGAGCAACGTTACCTTGCCAAATACCTAAATGTTTCCAGTGCCAGTAGAAGGTTAGCCAACCAACTGTGTTCAATGCCCAGAACAGAGCGAGGTAGAAGGCATCCCATGCGGAGATGTCGCAAGTACCGCCACGACCGGGGCCGTCACAGGGGAAAGCATAGCCGAAGTCCTTTTTATCGGGCATCAGCTTAGAACCACGGGCATCCAAAGCACCTTTAACGAGTACTAAGGTGGTGGTGTGCAGACCAAGAGCGATCGCATGGTGTACCAAGAAATCGCCAGGGCCAATTGTTAAGAAGAGGGAGTTGGTACCAGAGTTAATGGCATCCAGCCAGCCAGCCAACCAAACGTTACCGTAGTTGGGGTAGGCTGTGTAGGCAACGCTATCGGGGTTAGACAACAAGGTGTCTAAGCCGTAGAGTACCTTACCGTGAGAAGCTTGGATGAATTGAGCAAATACTGGCTCAATCAAGATTTGCTTTTCAGGAGTACCAAAAGCAACCACAACGTCGTTGTGGACGTACAAGCCGAGGGTGTGGAAGCCCAAGAAGAGAGACACCCAGCTGAGATGGGAGATAATCGCTTCTTTGTGCTGTAGCACACGGTCGAGTACGTTACCTTTGTTTTGTTCGGGGTCGTAGTCACGAACCCAGAAGATTGCTGCGTGAGCAAAAGCACCTACCAACAGAAATACTGCAATGTATTGGTGGTGGGTATACAGCGCTGCCTGTGTGGTGTAGTCCTTCGCAATAAATGCGTAGGGAGGCAGGGAGTACATGTGCTGTGCCACCAGAGAGGTGACGGTTCCCAAAGCTGCCAAAGCTAGTGACAGTTGGAAGTGCAGGGAGTTGTTGATGGTGTCGTACAAGCCTTGGTGAGGCAAGTTGAACGGCCCTTCACTCTTTGTACCAGGTACTAAACCAGCTTTGGAGTTCAGCATTTCTTTGATGCTGTGACCAATGCCGAAGTTAGTCCGGTACATGTGACCTGCAACAATGAAGATCACAGCGATCGCCAAGTGGTGGTGAGCCATGTCAGTCAACCACAAGGATTCTGTCTGGGGATGGAAGCCACCCAAGAAAGTCAGAATCGCTGTACCTGCACCAGTAGAGGTGCTGAATACGTGACCAGCAGTGTCGGGGTTTTGAGCGTAAACACCCCAGTTACCTGTAAAGAAAGGTGTTAAACCTGCTGGGTGCGGCAAGGTTGTCAAGAAGTTATCCCAACCCACATGAATACCACGAGATTCAGGGATAGCAACGTGAACCAAGTGACCAGTCCAAGCCAAGGAACTGACGCCAAACAAACCAGCTAAGTGGTGGTTGAGGCGGGGTTCAGCACTCTTAAACCAAGAGAGGCTGGGACGGAACTTGGGTTGCAAGTGCAACCAACCAGCGAACAAGAACAGTGATGCTAACAGCAGCAAGAACACTGAACCGGTGTACAGTTCGCTATTTGTCCGCATACCGATGGTGTACCACCAGTGGTAGACACCAGAGTAAGCGATGTTTACGGGATTGCTAGCGCCCGCTTGGGTAAAAGCTTCAATTGCTGGTTTACCGAAGTGGGGGTCCCAAATCGCGTGGGCGATTGGGCGTACATGCAGAGGATCTTTAATCCACTGCTCAAAGTTACCTTGCCAGGCGACGTGGAACAGGAGGCTGGACGCCCACAGGAAGATGATTGCCAAATGACCGAAGTGAGTAGCGAAAATCTTTTGGTAAAGATTTTCTTCTGTCATGCCATCGTGGCTTTCAAAGTCGTTACCTGTAGCGATCGCATACCATATCCGACGCGTACTCGGATCTTGTGCGAGATCCTGGCTAAATTTTGGAAATTTTGTTGCCATAGGTTTTGATAATTCCTCTGACCTTTAGCCATCAGGTATCAGTTTCTGAAGTTCTGAGTCCTGAGTCCTGAGTTATGAGTTTGCACCCAGCACCCAGCACTCAGCACTCCATAGACTAATTGCTACCCTACTGAAAGGATGTGTGCGTGGAAGAAAGCCCAGGTAGTGGCGATACCTCCCAGGAGGTAGTGAGCCACACCTACTGCCCGACCCTGAGTGATGCTCAGAGCGCGAGGCTGAATTGTGGGTGCTACTTTCAGTTTATTATGCGCCCAAACAATGGACTCAATTAGTTCTTGCCAGTAGCCGCGACCACTGAACAGGAACATCAAGCTGAACGCCCAAACGAAGTGAGCACCCAAGAAGAGTAGTCCGTAGGCAGACAGCGCACTTCCGTAGGAGTTGATTACTTGTGACGCTTGTGCCCACAAGAAGTCACGCAACCAGCCGTTGATTGTGATGGCACTTTGGGCAAAGTTACCACCAGTAATGTGAGTCACATTACCTGCTGCGTCTACAGTTCCCCAGACATCCGATTGCATCTTCCAGCTGAAGTGGAAAATCACAATAGATATGCAGTTGTACATCCAGAAAAGTCCGAGGAACACATGGTCCCAACCAGACACTTGACATGTACCGCCACGACCAGGCCCGTCACAAGGGAAGCGGAAGCCCAAGTTAGCCTTGTCTGGAATCAGACGAGAACTGCGGGCAAATAGCACACCCTTGAGCAGGATGAGGACGGTGACGTGAATGGTGAAAGCGTGAATGTGGTGAATCAGGAAGTCAGCTGTACCCAGAGCGATGGGCATCATCGCTACTTTACCGCCTACAGCCAATACACCACCGCCAAAGGCGTAGCTAACTGGTTCTAGGGCATTGGGTGCAGTTGTACCAGGGGCCAAGGTGTGTAGATTTTGTACCCACTGGGCAAACACTGGCTGTAACTGAATACCTGTATCCGAGAACAAGTCTTGGGGACGACCCAAGGCACGCATTGTGTCGTTGTGGATGTACAGTCCAAAGCTGTGGAAGCCGAGGAAAATAGACACCCAGTTCAGGTGAGAGATGATCGCATCACGGTGACGAATTACCCGATCCAATACGTTGTTTTGGTTCACAACAGGATCGTAATCCCGCACCATGAAGATGGCAGCGTGAGCGGCTCCACCAACGATCAGGAAAGCACCGATCCACATGTGGTGTGTGAATATGCACAACTGGGTAGCGTAGTCAGTTGCCAAATATGGATAGGGGGGCATCGCGTACATGTGGTGCGCGATGATGATGGTCAACGAACCCAAGAAGGCAAGGTTAGTTGCTAATTGAGCGTGCCAAGAGGTGGTCAAGTTTTCGTAAAGACCCTTGTGACCTTCACCAGTGAAGGGCCCTTTATGGTTTTCCAGGATCTCTTTCATGCTGTGACCAATACCCCAGTTGGTACGGTACTGGTGACCAGCGATGATGAATAATACTGCGATCGCCAAGTGGTGATGAGCGATGTCGGTCATCCACAAGCCGCCTGTTACGGGGTTTAGACCTCCCTTGAAGGTGAGGAAGTCAGAATATACACCCCAGTTCAGCGTGAAGAATGGCGCTAAACCTTGGGCAAAGCTGGGATACAGATCAGTCAACAAGGATGAGTTCAAGATGAACTCGTGGGGCAAGGGTATGTCTTTAGCTGCAACGCCTGCATCCAAAAGCTTGTTGATTGGTGCTGACACATGAATTAAGTGTCCTGCCCAACCCAAGGAACCACAACCTAGCAACACTTGCAGGTGGTGATTCATCATCGACTCCACATTTTGGAACCATTCCAGTTTGGGAGCGCGTTTGTGATAGTGGAACCAACCAGCAAATAGTAGCAAGGCTGCTAATACCAAGCCGCCAATGGCAGTGCAGTAAAGCTGGAAGGAGTTGGTAATACCCCAGCCGCGCCATACCTGGAACAAGCCAGAGGTGGTTTGAATGCCGTAGAATCCACCGCCAACGTCAGCATTCAATATGTCTTGCCCAAAGATGGGCCAAACAACTTGAGCACTGGGTCTTACGTTCAAAGGATCGCTTAACCAAGCCTCATAGTTGGAAAACTTAGCGCCGTGGAATAGCGCCCCGCTCAACCAGATAGCTACTACGGCCAAATGACCGAAGTGTGCAGCGAATATCTTGCGGGATATGTCTTCTAAATCGCTTGTGTGTGTATCAAAATCGTGGGCGAGGGCATGTAGGTTCCAAATCCATGTGGTGGTTTTGGGACCCCTAGCTAAAGTCCTGTCGAAGTGTCCTGGTTGTGACCATTTCTCAAATGAGGTAGGTACAGGATCGTTATCGACAATCACTCTGGCTTTTTTTTCCTCTCGCTCCGGAGGACTAATCGTCATTCGACCTCCTCTCAAGATAAGGAATGAGGACTCAGGAAACCACAAAGTTAATCATTACCGCTCTCTCCAGAAATTGACTGGAGCAGCGATGAAGACCCAATGTGGAAGTTTGTTTCTGTTGAATTATAGAGTCTCTACTTGTACATTGTTGGAGAGATGTTAACAATAATTCAAAATCACTGAAATAATTGCCTGAACTACCTTTTAACTTTGAGGCAATGGGCAAAAAGTCAATAGATTATTCATTTTATTTACAAAGGATAACAATTCGTAAAACTTATCCTTCAAGGGCACGAAACTAGTATTTTGTCTGTTTTTGTTGCTGCTATTGACACAAAAATACTCATAGTCAGTATGGGTAGTTCACGCTATAGTTCCGTATGGACATTTCGAGCCAAAATATTTGTTCAGTTGTTAAAGACTATCATTGGGTAAACGGCATGAACTCGTGGCAGAAGACGGTGTTGGAGAATCTCCTCGCCAAGAGGTTCGCTCTTTTGAGATGGCTAATGACGTTTTTATTGGTTGTCAGTTTGACCAGTTGTGGAGAGAAAGCTGTCAGCCAAGATGTGTCTACTGGCTATGGTGAAAAACCACAACTGATTTCCAAACAATTTTCGGAAGTTTCCCCGCCAGATACAATTCAAGACCTACGGTCAGCCTTGGAAGCTGATCAGCCGCAGGTCAGTATTGTTACTCCCCAACCTGATGAAGTCCTAGAAGACAACAGAGTTACAGTCCGGTTGCAGGTTAAGGATTTACCCATATTCCAAGACCCAGAACTCGAACTAGGCCCCCATTTGGAAGTAATTCTTGATAACCAGACTTATAAAACTGTTTATGATCTAAATCAGCCCCTAGTTCTGCGAGACTTGTCACCAGGGACTCATACTCTGCGTGTCTTTGCTTCCCGTCCTTGGGATGAAAGTTTTAAAAATGAAGGTGCTTACGCCCAGACCACATTTCACATTTTCGCTAAAACGGATGACAATCACCCTGATCCAGCTCTACCACTACTGACTTATAACAGTCCCAAAGGTGACTACGGAGCAGAACCAATTTTACTGGACTTTTATTTAACTAACGCGCCTCTACAAATCCTGGCTCAGGAAGATCCCAACGATGTAATTAGCGATTGGCGTATTCGTTGCACAATCAATGGTGAAAGCTTCGTTTTTGATCGCTGGCAAGCAATTTATCTCAAAGGCTTCAAGCCTGGAGAAAACTGGGTAAAGCTAGAATTTCTAGATAATCAGGGAAATCCGGTTAAAAATGCTTTTAACACTACAGTTAGGTTAATTAACTACCAGCCCCAGGGTCAAGATACTCTCTCCAGAATCGTCAGAGGGGAACTGAAAGCTGATGATGTGCGTAGCATTGTAGACCCCAGCTATGTTGTCAAGATTCCACCTACCCAACCCACGCCTGAGCCAACAGCGACTGCAACTCCTCAAATACCACCACAGGTAGAAACACCAGCACCCACGCCCAAGCCAACAGCGACTGCAACTCCTCAAATACCACCACAGGTAGAAACACCAGCACCCACGCCTGAGCCAACAGCGACTGCAACTCCTCAAATACCACCACAGGTAGAAAGACAACCGATTCCAGAAGTAGAGATACCAGAGACAGCCAAAACACAGCCAGCACAACCAACAGTTACACCCACGCCTACGCTGACGCCGGAACCACAGCCAGAAGTCACGCCAACACCCCAAGCTACTGAATTACCTGAAAAAGTAGCGCCAAAGCCACAGAGACGGAAATTCAGTGAATATTTCCAGCGTCGCCCTCTTCCCACAGTGACGCCATCTCCCACACTACCCGAGATTATTGAACCTGCTACACCAGCACCAGAACCTGAAACAAGTCTCCCACCTGCGGCTACGCCCCTACAGAAAAACGCTCAATTGTAAACTTTGGGATAAAGCCTCAACAAAAGCGATCGCACCTACAGGATTGCCTACAGAATCCAAGGGAGGACTGTAACAAGCGATCGCTGCTTTATTTGGTACTATTGCTAACAGTCCACCGCCAATACCCGATTTCATCGGTAGACCAATCTTGACGGCAAACTGGGCAGAAGCTTCATACAATCCACAGCTTAACATTACAGCATTGACAATTCGGCGGTTTTGTAATTTTAAAATTTCATGATCACAAGCAAAGAGTTTACCCAGCAAGGCTAAATCTGCAACTGTGCCAGAGAGACAGCAGATTTGCTCGTAAGTGTCAAGAGCTATTTCTAGATTTTCTAGATGCCCGATAGTATGAAGATGATGAGCAATCGCTTGGTTAGTTGAGGAACGCGATGCACGCACAGAAGCCAGCATGACTTCATCTAATGTCAAATGACAGCCTGTGAATTGATTCAGCCAGTGACAAAATGTGTGAGTGCGATCACTAGCGTCTTTTCCTGGTAACTTATCAGCAAGGGTAATTGCACCACTATTAATCATCGGATTGCGGGGGTATCCGCGATCGCTAATTAATTGCTCTAGGGAGTTAAATGGTGCATCTGACGGTTCCACACCCACCCATTGCAAAACTTGATCTGCACCCCACAGTTCAAGGAGATAGAGAAATGAAAATGGCTTGATAACACTCATCAGAGGAAACACACAAGTTGTATCCCCAGAGGCGATCGTTTGTCCAGATGCACAGCAGATATGAACAGCAAACCAACCAGGATCAGCAATAGCTAACTGTGGGATGTGGTTTGGAACTCGTCCTGCTTCAGCTTGGGTTTTGGCTTGCTGTACCCAAACTGATAACTCCGTAGCTGTTAGTGTTGTCAGGTCTTTCAAATTTTAAATTCTCTCAATCTGTTACTGAGCAGGTTGATAGCGAACCTGTAGTGTCACAAAAGCCTGTACCTTTTGTTCTCCCGCCACCACAGATGAAATTGCCATATCCCCCACAACATTGTTCTGTGAATACACTGAGGACATTGGTGCTGGTAATGATGGACGAGCGCTATTAATTTGAATACTAACAATTTCTTGCTGCTTCAGTTGCAAAGCACCAAGAGCTGCTTCTGCTTGAGAGCGAGCATCTTTTGAGGCTGCATTAATGGCATCTTTTTCAGCAGCAGCGATCGCCTCATCTGATGCTACTAATGTGACACTTAAGCAGAAGTTTGCTGCTGACGTTACAGTTTTGGAAACTGATAAAATCACTCAAATTCATCAGTAATATACAGCAGTGCCCTGGGAAATTTCTGACTGATTTATGCCAAGCTGTATTTAGTACAAAAGGTTCCCTATGACTCCTCGTGTAAGAGCGCCAGAATTACCGCAAAGTTACACATGGTTCAACACCGACAAACCCTTATCTCTCAAGCAACTCAAGGGTAGAGTCGTAATTTTAGACTTTTGGACATATTGCTGCATCAACTGTCTGCACATCCTACCAGACCTCAAATATTTAGAACAAAAATATAAAGATAGCCTCACAGTTATCGGTGTTCATTCCGCAAAATTTGACAACGAAAAAGAAACTGAAAATATTCGCCAAGCTATCCTGCGCTACGACATTGAACATCCAGTTTTAGTAGACAGAAATTTTCGGGTGTGGGAAGAGTATACTGTACGCGCTTGGCCTACTTTAATAGTAATTAGCCCAGAAAGTTATGTAATTGGTTATTTTCCTGGTGAAGGAAATCGAGATGTTTTAGATGAATTAATTATCAAACTAATTCAGAAACACCATGAACAAGGCACAATTAACTCCCAAGAACTCAGCTTAACCTTAGAAAAACAACGTCAACCATTAATTACACCCCTAGCTTTTCCTGGTAAAGTCCTGGCTACCCCAGCAGGTTTATTCATCGCTGACTCTGGACATCATCGCCTGGTAATGGCTAGCTTTGATGGCGAAATTCTGCATGTAATTGGGACAGGAAAACCTGGTTTCATTGATGGTGTTTTTAGCACCGCCCAGTTTTTTGCACCCCAAGGAATGACATTTGATGCAAACAAGCAAATTCTCTACGTTGCTGATACAGAAAATCATGCTTTGCGGGGAGTTGACTTCAAGCGTCAAGTTGTGGAAACCATTGCAGGAACTGGTAAACAAAGCCGTAATATCCACCTAAATAGTGGTGCTGCTTTAGAAACTGCGCTGAATTCACCTTGGGATGTGGTGAAAGTGGGGAATGCTTTGTTTATTGCGATGGCGGGATTTCATCAAATCTGGACGATGGATTTAAAAACCAGTATCGTCAAAACTTATGCTGGTAGAGGTGCGGAAGCTTGTGTTGATGGTTCCCTCATGGAATCTGCTTTTGCTCAACCTAGCGGCATTACAACTGATGGTAACGAATTATATATTGCTGATAGTGAAGTAAGTTCCATTCGCGGTGTGAGATTAGTAGAACCACAACAAGTGCGAACTATCTGCGGTAGTGGAGACTTATTTGGTTTTGGTGATGTAGATGGACAAAGTGAAATTGTCCGCCTACAGCATTGCTTGGGGGTGGAATATGCAGAGAATTATTTGTGGGCAGCAGATACATATAACCACAAAATTAAATTAGTCAGCCCGATTACAGGGAATTGTCAAACAGTTTTAGGTGATGGTTCAGTAGGTTTGCGGGATGGTGAAGGTAAGAAAAGTAAATTTTTTGAACCTTCAGGATTGAGTGTTTTAGATTCTAATTTATATGTTGCTGATACTAACAATCATGCAATTCGCCAAGTAGATTTAAATACGTTTGAAGTGACAACGCTAAAATTTGCTGGTTTATGTGCGCCTGATGTTTGTATTCCACCGAATTTATCACCAAAAAGCTGAAAAATCATTGCCTAGGCAACACCCGTTCGCCCATTGTTCGCAAGATGGGAAAAATCAGTTGCTTTCTCACCGTAAATTAATAGGAAATTTCTTGAAGGTATTTCCTCCTGTGAAACGTAATCGTGGGCGCTCATTAATGAGTTGTACTAGTGTCTAACACTCAATCCAAACAATGCATACTTTCCCACCTTTTTCAAATTGGTATAATAAAGTATTGCGGTGCATCTTAATTCGGCGGAATCTCTAGGGGTATAGTACCTATTAACCCCTTACGATAATCTGTTAACAGTTGTCTTGCGCCTCTTTCAACATCACCTTTATAGCGATGTTCTGCTAAGGCGTGTAAGTATGCTTCTCCTGTGTGGGGTGTGGAATCTAGTCCATAGCGTGACTCTAATGGCTTATTTGGTAGCAAATTAGGAGCTATTTCTTGGAGATGATTAAGTATATCGACAAATTCAGCTGCTACTAATTGATTGTCGTAAGCTGCTTCACCAATATCATCACAAATGGCTAATTTTAAAGCCGCACTTTGATCTTCCAACTTCAGTGGAATCACTCCAGGTGCATCTAACAACTCTAACTGTTCAGAAATTCTCACCCAACGTAGTTGGCGAGTCACTCCAGGACGGGCGGCGCTTTCTACTACTCGTTTTCCTAACAGGCGGTTAATTAAAGCTGATTTACCAACATTAGGAAAACCAATAACTACAGCCCGGACTGGACGAGGTAACATTCCGCGATCGCGTCTTCGTTGATTGAGTTCTATTCCAGCTGCTTGTGCGGCTTTCGCAATCGCTGTTACACCTTGACCTTGTTGAGCATTGGTAAAATAGGCTACTTCTCCCTGACTCTTGAACCATTCTAGCCACAGCGATCGCATGTGAGGAGTAATCATATCTAATCGGTTGAGCACTAAAACCCTCGCCTTATTACCCACCCACTCGCCAATTTGAGGATGATTTGTCGCTAAAGGAATGCGCGCATCTCGCACCTCCAGTACTACATCTACCCGCTTGAGCTGTTCTTTGAGGTTCTTCTCAGCTTTGGCAATATGCCCTGGATACCATTGAATAACGTTTAATTTATAATTTTGAGTTAAGGACATAAGTTGTTATTTGTCATTGGTCTTGGTCATTTGGAGACACGTTGTACTGCACCCAGTTCCTATTCCCCATTCCCCGTTACAGCTTGATGCAAGATGAGCCGATTACCATCGGGGTCATAGGCATAAATTTCTCGACCGTGGGAAGCAATAGAAATGTCTCCATGTGGGGGATAACCCAAAGCTTGCAGGTGGGCGATCGCATCTTCTAAATTACTTACCTCTAAACACAAACTTATCTGACTTTTAGTACTCGCTTCAAATTCAGATTCGTTTGTCTTTTTTGGTTTAAAGATACCTAATTTTAACCCAGAAACCTGAAACTCAGCATAGATGTTTGGGATGATGGTTCTGGGTTTTATTTCTAATAATTGCGTATAAAAATTTACTAAATCCTCATTGTTGACTGATGCCAATGTTACAAGTGCGTCTTTTATTATTCCCACAGTAATTTTTTATCTCTATTCCAAATGATAAATTGTAGACAATATTTTGCCACTCTATATGAATAGAAAAAAGTTGTATTTATACCGTGTAAATCTTACAAGATTTGACAAAACTACCCAAATCATGGTATGTCGAAATTGCTTAAAAAGTATGTATTCCTAAATACTTGGATTTATTCGCGGATTTTGCTGTTGTTATTAACACATGTTTGAAACTAAGACTTACGCATTAACACGAAATACAAAATATGGGTGGTTGAGAAAACCACATTTTTCGTAGGGGTACAGCACTGCTCTGTCCCTAAATCGCGGGTTGATGTAACATCAAAAAATGATTAATCACAGCCGAAAATAGCATATTTTCGTGATGCATATCATGACTAATTTGTACAGTGCGTAAGTCCTAATTTTAGCCCTTTCAAGGTGACTCGTGAAATTTCTTTTTTTCTCTCTGCTGACTCCGCTTCTCTGCGGTTAAAAAGTAATTAATTTAACCGCAGAGGAGCAGAGGACACAGTGGTAAGAGGTTATACAGGTCTTTATTTTCAAGAATTTTGATGCACCTTGAAAGGGCTAGTCCTAATACAAATACCTTTTTTGTAAATTAATACTCCCCTAGTTGAAAAATTTCCCTATGTAGTTTACACTGCCCCCAACAGTCAATAATTCGTATCAAAAAATTAAGGAATATTGCGTTTCTCTCAAAACTAGGGGTAAGACTGCGAAATGAGGCAAAACTCCGTGATACGATGCTCTCGGTAAATGTGAAGATTGGGAGAAAACCTTTGACACTACGGGTTGCTGTTGTTGGTTCAGGCCCAGCTGGTTCATCTGCCGCCGAAACATTGGCAAAAGCTGGAATTGAAACTTACCTGATAGAGCGGAAGCTAGACAATGCCAAGCCTTGTGGCGGGGCGATTCCCCTATGTATGGTGAGTGAGTTTGACTTACCACCAGAGATTATTGATCGCCGTGTGCGGAAGATGAAAATGATTTCGCCCTCAAATCGTGAGGTTGATATCAATCTGGTAAACGAAGATGAATATATCGGCATGTGTCGCCGTGAGGTACTGGATGGTTTTCTGCGGGATCGGGCAGCAAAACTAGGTGCAATTTTAATTAATGCGACTGTACATAAATTAGATATCCCCGGCAACAATACCGACCCCTACACCATCCATTATGTTGACCATACAGAAGGGGGATCACAAGGTATTGCCAAAACCCTAAAAGTAGATTTAGTCATCGGGGCGGATGGCGCAAATTCTCGCATTGCCAAAGAAATGGATGCTGGGGATTACAATTATGCGATCGCCTTCCAAGAGCGGATTCGCTTACCCGAAGACAAAATGGCATACTACAACGACCTCGCCGAAATGTATGTTGGCGATGACGTTTCTACAGACTTCTACGCTTGGGTATTCCCCAAATATGACCACGTAGCCGTGGGTACTGGCACTATGCAAGTCCATAAAGCCAGCATCAAACAGTTACAAGCTGGTATCCGCGCCCGTGCTTCCAAAAAGTTAGCCGGCGGTAAAATCATCAAAGTAGAAGCCCATCCCATCCCCGAACATCCCCGTCCTCGTCGGGTTGTCGGTCGCATCGCTTTGGTCGGAGATGCGGCTGGTTACGTTACCAAGTCTTCTGGTGAAGGTATTTACTTTGCCGCCAAATCTGGGCGCATGTGTGCTGAAACCATTGTTGAAATGTCCAATGGTGGTAGCCGCATTCCTACAGAGAATGACCTTAAAGTTTATCTGAAGCGCTGGGATAAGAAATACGGACTGACCTACAAGGTATTAGACATCTTGCAAACCGTATTCTATCGTTCAGACGCTACCCGCGAGGCATTTGTAGAAATGTGCGGCGACTTGGATGTACAAAAGCTCACATTCGATAGCTATCTGTATAAAACAGTTGTACCCGCCAATCCCATCACCCAACTCAAAATCACAGCCAAGACTATAGGTAGCCTGATTCGCGGTAACGCCTTAGCACCCTAACAGTCATTTGTCATTTGGTTGAGACGTTGCACTGCAACGTCTCAACATTGGGTCATTGAATTGATTTATGCCCAATGCCTAAAATAATAAACTTTTCAACTCTGCTTCTGTAAACGGATTCTTTGCGGCTCGTAAATCCTTCACCCAGCGTTGTCGTTTTAATTTAATATCTTGATCTTCAGTCTGGGCAATGTACACTGTAAAATCGGCGATCGCTCCTTTATTATCACCCGTTAATGCCCTCGCCAATCCACGACTATCACGAATTAATCCATTAGTGGGTTCAAGAGAAACAGCTTTTTCACAAGCAAACAACACTTCTTTGGCAAATCCCCTTAAACTACCTTGGCGACAAAGTATGTCCCAAGAATCCGCAGAAATTTCAATTTTGGGGTCTAACTTTTTCGCTTCTGCATAAGCTGCTAGGGATTTCTGAATCTCTCCCTTAATGACAAAAGCCTCGCCTTCTCTCACGGAACGTTGAGCCTGGCCTCGATTGGCAAATACTTCTGCTTTTGCTTCTGGGTCAAATGTAAAATCAGCAACTTCTTGTACTAATGCTACCGTAACTGCCAATGGGTCTGATTTGGAATCAGCATACCATTGCTTGGCTTTGCGAAACTTAGCAACAGCATTGCTGGTATCATTATTTACGGCTAACTTTTCGCCTTGAATCACCAATACTGTAGCCGCATTTAATAAGCGAGATGGCGTTTGGCATTCTTTTAGCTGTTCTAGCACCTCTGGATGAGCAACTAAGTAATTATTGAGTAAACTGCAACCACTGAGTAATAAATCATTAAAATTTAAATCCCACATAATCACTGTCTTATCAAAACCCGCAGAAACCAGCTGTTGTCCATTGGGGTTAAAGGCAACACTATAAACAAAATCCTCATGTCCCTTCAGTGTTTTCAGGTTTTTACCATTAGCAACATTCCAGAGTTTAATCGTCTTGTCCCAACTCCCAGAAGCCAACTGTTGCCCATCGGGGCTAAAAACGACACTCATCACCTCACCATCATGGCCTTTGAAAGTTTTGAGGGTCTTGCCAGTAGGAACATCCCAGAGTTTGATGGTCTTGTCCCAACTCCCAGAAGTCAACAGTTGCCCATCGGGACTAAAGACGACACTCACGACCTCCGCATCATGGCCTTTAAGGGTTTTGAGGGTTTGTCCGGTGGCGATATCCCAGATTTTGATCGTCTTGTCACCACTAGCAGAAGCCAACTGCTGCCCATCGGGACTATAGGCGACACTGGTGACTGAATTATCATGTCCTGTAAAAGTTTTGAGGGTTTGTCCGGTGGCGACATCCCAAATTTTGATGGTCTTGTCATCACTAGCAGAGGCCAACTGTTGTCCATCGGGACTATAGGCAACATTGGTGACTGAATCATCATGGCCTTTGAGGGTTTTGAGGATTTGACCAGTGGCGACATCCCAAAGTTTGATCGTCTTGTCAACGCTGGCAGAGGCTAACTGTTTGCCATCAGGACTGAAGGCAACACTATAGACCCAATTGTTATGTCCTTTAAGGGTTTTGAGGATTTGACCAGTGGCGACATCCCAGATTTTGATCGTCTTGTCACCACTACCAGAAGCTAACTGTTGTCCATCAAGACTATAGGCGACGTCATAAACTAAACCACTATGCCCCTTGAAGGTTGGCAGGATTTGACCAGTGGCAATATCCCAGAGTTTGATTGTCTTGTCACCACTACCAGAAGCCAACTGCTGACCATTGAGACTGAAAGCAACGCTGGTGACTGAATCGTTATGTCCTTTGAGAGTTTTGAGGTTGCGCGCAGTGGCGACATCCCAAACTTTGATGGTCTTGTCCCAACTCCCAGAAGTTAATTGTCGTCCATTGGGGCTAAAGGCCAGACTAATAACTGAATTATTGTGTCCTTTGAAGATGTTAAGGGTTTGACCAGTGGCAACATCCCAAAGTTTGATGGTCTTGTCCCAACTCCCAGAAGCCAACTGTTGCCCATCAGGGCTAAAGGTGACGCTACTAACCCAATTGTCATGCCCTGGGAGGGTTTTAAGGTTTTTACCAGTGGCGACATCCCAGAGTTTGATGGTTTTGTCCCAACTCCCAGATGCCAACCGTTGCCCATCAGGGCTAAAGGCGACGCTACTGACCCACTTATCATGTCCTGTGAGGGTTTTGAGGGTTTGACCAGTGGTGACATCCCAAAGTTGGATAGTTGTGTCAACACCAGCAGCAGCCAACTTTTGTCCATCTGGGCTAAAAGCAATGCTAGTAACTGAGTTATTTTGTCTTTTGAGGGTTTTGAGGGTTTTACCAGTGGTAACGTCCCAGAGTTTGATTGTTTTATCAAGACTACCAGAAGCCAGTGTCAGCCCGTCTGGGCTAAAAGCAACGCTGGTGACTGAATTGTTGTGTCCTTTGAGGGTTTTGAGAGTTTGACCAGTAGCGACATCCCAGATTTTGATCGTCTTATCACTACTAGCAGAAGCCAATGTCAACCCATCTGGGCTAAAAACAATGCTGGTAACTGAATTTTCATGACCCTCAAAAGTATTTACCTCAACGATGCGGTTTTCGAGTTTCTCGTTTGGTTGTAAGTAAACAGCTTGTCGTAAAGTTGCGACGGTTTGCATTTGGATATCGGATCTTGCCGAAATCCAAGGTGTACTTTTGAGTTTTTCACTGGCTTTTAAGGCTTCTAGTAAAGTATCTGGATGTTGTGCCGAGAGAAAAAATGCGTCTGAAGAATTATTGAGGGCATTAATTTCATTCACATCAGCTTTTCTTTTTTGTTCTTCTGCTTCATTTGCCCAGCGCCATGATACCCCTGCGAGAACAGCTAATATTAATCCTGCCGCTACTGAACTAAAAAGGGCACGTTTGAGCACGTGATTTAGCTTTTCGTCACTGAGTTTTCTTTGCCTTCTTTCTTTTTCTAATTCTGCTATTACCTGCTTTAACTTCGGTTCTTGCTGCTGGCGGATAAATGTGGCTAAATAGTCATGCACTAGTTGATAACGGTCAGCTGGATTCTCTGGTAACAAAACCACCAAGCCAGACTTCACAAAAATCTCTACAATCAAATCTAATTTACTGATACCAAAAGCTTGATTCCCTTTAGTATTTGTGTCTCCCGTCTGCGGTGACTCCTGTAACAAGGAGGTGAAGAGAATGTGTCCCTGCTTTTTCAGAGGGGGTGGAGGGTTCTCCGAAGACTTAACTTCCCTCACCGAGAGATACTGTTTTAAATCCCGTTCCAATTCTGCACGAGTCTTAAGAGGACGAGTTCCCTTTTCATCCGTCAGCAAATACAGTAATAATTCCGCCGCTTCTTGATTTTCCTCACCACAATCTTGAATAACTGCTTCTAAGTAACGCCTAACTAATTGTTCTTTAGTACCACGCTGCTGATATTCTGCCAGAGTTGTAATGTTATCTGTTTGCAGTTGCGCCCCAACCACTTGCAACTCAATGGGGCGCACTTGACCCAATTCTTCAGCTAAATCTTCCACTAATTGAGCAACTAAAGCAGGTTCTAAACGAAAGCTAGTCTTCTCAGTTAAACGCTGAATAATTGATTTAGCATCAACAGGTGAGAAATTACCCAACTCATAAAGCACATTATTGCTGAGAATATCATTACCAATAATTTTCATGCTGGGCAAACGATTACACTCCAGCAAGTAATGTAGGTAATCGACCCGCAAAGATAAAATTACCTTCACCGACAAAACATTGAGACACTCTCCCAGAAACTCAAAAAACCGCTTTCTTTGTGCTGGTTCGGTGTATACAAAGAAAAATTCTTCAAATTGGTCAAAAATTAGCACCGTGCGGAGGTTGCGCTGCTCGTTTTCACGCAACTGTGCGAGGAGGGAAGTGAGGTGGTGGGGATATGAGGGTGATGAACCGAGTTCTGAGGTCGATTGAGGTTCTGACTTCCCCGCATCTCCTCCATCTTCATGCTTCCCTCCTAACAACCGTCCCAATTCTTCCTCCCAATTGGTGTAAACGCGCATGACTATAGGTAAATTATCTTGAATGCCGATCGCTTTCTGCTTCAAAGCTGGCAAAATTCCTGCATTCACGAGGGAACTTTTACCTACACCAGATTGCCCATAAATAACTATCAGCTTATAACTGGGTTCGCCAATGCGTTGAATTAAACGTTCTACATCAAGTTGGCGACCAGATGCAGCGATTTCCGTAGCGATATTTTCCTGTGGTGCAGACGTTACATGTAGAGACGTTACATGTAATGTCTCTACTAATGCTTCTAACCTACCTGCACCAATAAACGCCCGCAAGCCAAATCGTTGTTCAATAGAACGCCTTTGCTGTTTAATTTCATAAGCTTTGAGATATTCTCGTTGCTCAAAATAAAGCTGTTGTAAAAAATCGAGAATTTCCAGATAAAATGTGACGTTTTCTTGTGGTTTACCTATTTCTTTGGCAGCTTCTAAACTTTGAACTGCCTCTTGAATTTGTCCTAAATGCTTTTGAGATCGTCCTAGAATAAACCAATATAGACTCAAATCACGAGAATTGAAAAGCTTTTCTGGTAGTTCAGACAAAAACTCTGAGACATTCAGTGATTGTAGATGAGGAGTTGTTGAAGAAATTGCTAAAGCCTGTTGAACAAACTGATTGGCTTCTAACCAGTTTTCTTGAGCCAGTGCCACTTCAGCTAAAAAACCATAATCTCTAGCTAATTCTTTAGGTTGATTGTTGGCTTGATGTACTGCTAAAGCCTTTTCGGCAAAATTTTTCAATGGTTCCCACTTTTGCAAGTCACTGAGAATTTCTCCAAGTTTAACTATGGATTTAGCAATTAAATCTGGGCTTTCAACTTGAGTCAAAAAAATTATATATTCTTCAACATAATGCCAAGTAGATTGCCAATCTGCATGACTTTGATCTTGATTATTAAAAGCTTTGAGATAATAACAATAAGCCATCTCGCCGAGGATTTTTACTCGCCATTCTATATTGTTAACTTGCTGCCAAAGTTGCAAAGATTTTTGATAATGTTCTAAAGCCGCATCTTTTTTGTTATTAACTTGTTTTATAGCACCCAACAAGGATTCTAAATCAGCTTTGACTTCTAGATTTTTATCCCACCCATTACTAATTAAATCTTGTTGTGCTGATTCTAATTCAGTTTCTAGTTTTATATATCTCTGTAAGCTCAGGTTTAAGTGATCACTAAACCATTGATTAGCAGTTTGGATGATAAAGTCTAATAATTCAGGTTGGGAAATAGCAAAATTCCTTGTAATTGCCCAACTCTCCAAATCTGGTGCGACTTGCATCAGTTGTTTGTAGACTTGGTCATCGATCCACAACACTAAAGGAAAAGTAAAATGCTTGCGGAACTCCTCCCTCACCTGATTGGCTGAGGTCAACATTTGGGCTAAATTGCTGACCGATTCTAAGCCCAAAACTGCCAAGCAAGCCGGTAATTCTTCCTCGAATTCCTCACGAATAGCAGTGTAAAGCGTGCGGTTGGATTCTTTTAAATGCAATATACTAATTTTGACCTGACAAATTTCTTGCAATTGCTCTACCAAGCGATCGCGCAAATTGACATAATTACACCGTGCCAAAATCAGCTTAAATTGCCCCACAGAAGCCTCAATCGCCCAAGCTAATTGTTGCAGAGAGCGTAGGCGCAGCCCGTCGTAGACATCGCTGTTTGATAGGTGATCTTCCTGTGGTGTTGATGCGGTCATAGGTCGTCATTTATCGTTTGGCATTGGTAAGGGTTTGAGGTATATTGACCTTTCGTAACCTATTTCTTTTTATTCCTGCTTATTACAAATTATGAATTATTTTAATTCCCTCGCCTCAGCCAAGATGGGATTAACATCAAACCAAGATTCGCCACCATCCCGATATTCAAATACAAAGCGACTGCGAATCAGTTTTTGATAGCCGTGGTCATCACTGACTTTTTTGGTTTGCTTGACATGACGGAGTAATTGCCACTCCTCATCAGAAATCGGTAACATCATTTCGTTGCGACGAGCGCGGACAACTTGGTCTAAAGTATCACTAGACAAAGGCAAAGCCATTTCTTCCATAATCCAGGTATTCAGTAGCCTGAGCAAGTCTCGCACATGTCCGCCGCTCAATATACACAGGCGTTCGAGAGTGGCAGAACTATCAAATAGCTCAGTAATATGACTTTGACGCTCATCTGGCTGCAAGTCAGGAAAGGCTCGTGCTAATACCATCTGTTCTATGAGTGCCATTCCCTGTTCATGGACACTGCCATCAGGCCATTTTACAGGTACCATCGGCAACACCTTGGGGTCTTCTGTGAATCGCTGGGTGAGCATTCCGTAATCATTGGAAAACTTCAAGGATAGGGGCATGGTATAAACTAGATGACAATTAAGCTTGGTGAGAAACTCGCCTTGATCAACAAACAGGTATTCTTGTTGTGGACGACCCCAAGATTTGGGGCGATTATCAATGCGGTCAAGATTATCGACAATGACCACTAGACCACTTTTACCTTGTTGTTTGAGTTTAGCGATCGCAGGTTCGATGAGTTCTTGATTAATCGCTTCTAGTAGTTTGGTTTTTTGCGGTGCGAGATATTGATTCAATTTTTCCCGTAGGTGCTGGTCGCCTTTAGTCTTGGCGGTGATTTCGCCAATTCCCAAGGATAAAGAGAACTTGTCTTTTTCAGCCTCAACACCAACATTACCAATGCCTGGTAGTGGTACCTTGAATTTTACCCCCGTCAACTCAGAGTTTAAAACCCGGCGCGCACCTTGCAACAACTCTTGTAAACGGCTAGTTTCCTCCAGGGTAATTTTATCTAGACTTTGACTCACACGCCGAGCGATCGCCAATAGCACATCGGCAATATCTACATCAGTCATTTCCAAGTCGTCGCTAGACTCAAAATAGACCACATGAAAGCCCTGCTGTTCTAATTCTGCCTTTAGCCGCAAAAGTTCCGTCGATTTACCACAACCAATATGCCCAGTAAACAGGGTGCAGGTGGGTTCATTCGGCTTAAAAAAAGTAATTTTTTGCTTGAGTTTGTTGATGATGTCACCACCCCGCACCGCAGAAAAGTCAATGTAGTACTTTCCATCTGCCTCGTTATTGATCACCAGAGTGCGTCCGGGGTCTGTCGCTTGGTAAAATTGCCGTAAATCTATAGCCATAAATTTAGTAAGTAGTTATTTTAGTCGCCCTGGTTATTTGTAGACTGCTTATAGAAGCCGAGAACAGGTGAAGAGGAAAAGCCACAAAGCAATGAGGATGGTTTACCTATTCCTTAATCTTTTAAGCATAAGAACACAATTACATACAACACACAAACCGAATTTTACGTAAAAATTCGGAAATTTTAGCATAATAAATAAATATATTTAGACAAAAATACCCTTGTTATCCCATCCCTTTATCTCGTAAGACCCCAACTGTGGCACAATAAAGAACGGTGATAAGAAAATCTTGATAAGGTAATTTAGTGAGTCCTACTGCTCAAACCACGGCGAGTGCGCGACGTGTAGTGTTCCCGTTTACAGCAATTGTGGGTCAGGAAGAAATGAAACTGGCTCTGCTGCTAAACGTGATTGACCCCAAAATCGGCGGTGTAATGATTATGGGCGATCGCGGTACCGGCAAAACCACAACTATTCGGGCCCTGGCCGACCTGTTGCCAGAAATTTCCGTGGTTGCTAATGACCCCTTCAACAGCGACCCCAGCGACCCCGATATGATGAGTGATGAAGTCCGCCAATTGCTAGGGCAAGGGGCAGAAATTCCTGTGGACTTCAAAAAAGTTCCAATGGTAGACTTGCCACTAGGAGCCACAGAAGATCGGGTTTGCGGCACTATTGACATTGAAAAAGCTTTATCTGAAGGTGTGAAAGCCTTTGAACCTGGACTACTGGCTAAAGCTAACAGAGGGATTCTCTATGTAGATGAAGTCAACTTACTGGATGACCACCTGGTAGACGTGTTACTCGACTCCGCCGCCAGTGGTTGGAACACCGTAGAACGGGAAGGTATCTCTATCCGTCACCCAGCCCGGTTTGTGCTAGTTGGTTCCGGGAACCCAGAAGAAGGTGAATTACGCCCCCAACTCCTAGACCGCTTTGGGATGCACGCCGAAATCCACACAGTCAAAGAACCAGCCTTGCGGGTGCAAATTGTGGAACAGCGAGCAGAATTTGACCAAAATCCTTTGCCATTTGTAGAAAAGTGCAAAGTTGAGCAAGAAGCACTACAACAGCGAATTGTCAATGCTCAAAAGCTGTTACCAGAAGTCAAAAGTGATTATGATCTCAGGGTGAAAATTTCGGAAATTTGCTCAGAGTTAGATGTGGATGGTTTACGGGGTGACATTGTTACCAATCGCGCCGCCAAAGCATTGACGGCTTTTGAAGGACGCACCGAAGTCACAGTTGAAGATATCCGTCGCGTCATCACATTATGTCTGCGTCACCGACTCCGCAAAGACCCCTTAGAGTCAATTGATTCTGGCTATAAAGTAGAAAAAGCTTTTGCGCGAGTCTTTGGTGTAGAACTACCAGAAGATACAGCACAAAAAAATGGCACAGGTCAACTAAAAACTGGTGTTAGGTAATTTGTCATTTGGGGTTTGGTGTTTGTAATTTGTCATTTGTTAAATTTACTTCACCAATGCCCAATACTTCGACTACGCTCAGTACAAGTGCCCCATACCCTATTCCCAAAACCAAGAAAATATGAGAGTTTGGCACTTTTGGTTAAATAGCTTTATTTTAGCTAGTCAGTATAACCCACCCCGATTTGTAGAATTATTGATGCTAACGGTAGCGATCGCTATGCTAGCCATTGGCACAATTTTACCAGACAGACCCTACTTGGTACTGGGTCTGAGTCTAGTAGTGGGAGCATCCATTTCCATTTTAGTCAGAGAAGCGATCGCTCCCTCACACCAATCCCGAATCACCAAATTAACAGCGCTGCTATTATTATTCATTAGTTTTTATGGCTTTGCTGATTTAATTAATACTCTTTGATTGGGCATTGGGGATGGAAAAAATAACCCTTGACTCTTGACCTTGTAAAGACGCGTAGACGCTCGTAGAGCGGCTTCTCGTAAGAGAATAATCGCGTCTTCACAAATAATCAATTACCATCCCTGCATTTCCACCAATTCCATACACAATAGATTAATTTGTTCCAAGTCAGGTTTATGCGGCAGAGTAGATTTTTCGTAAACGACATCCATTTCAGCCACTAAATCCTCTGCCATTTGCATCACCTGCTCATAAGTATACTCACCCTTAAGAATCGCTTTTAAATCCTCAACATCACCCGCTATTCTTCTATCTACAATCACATTACCTGTTTTTAATATTTCTAGCCCACTGCGGAGCAATCTAATGCAGTGCATCCCATGCTTCAGGTCAAAACCAGACTTTCTTTCCATTTCCGCCCTAGCTGGATTTCTATTTTCTTGCCAGGATAAATAAGCTTTCCATTCTCTTAAAGATACTTGATAAGTTTGACTTTTTTGCAGCAGGCGAATAAAGTCTTTGCGACTGTTGGTGAGTTTTTGAGTATATTCTAAAGTTGCATCAGGCAAAGTATATTGTTTCAGTATGCCTTTGAAATCAATATCTGCTGTTAGTAGTTGATATAGTTGTTCCGCCTCTTCTAAAAACTCAATCCGGCCTCTAATTAAGTTATACAGATACTCCAAAAAAGCATTTAGCTCATCTTTAATTAATGGCGTCTCATCTTCTATGCCAAAATCAGATGGTAGTGGTTTCTTTTCTGGTGGATGCAACAACCACTTGCGATGAGTTTCCATTTTTTTGATTTGAGCAAAAGCGTAACCAGTATAAGTGTGTTTTACCTTCTTGCTCAAAAATAGCTGTTTGTGGTTAATTAAATGCTCTCCTACCGGGGTTAATACAGGATAGCCAGGCAACCACAGTAATTCTAAAACGTTGGGATTGGCTCCAGATAATAATTGAATGACTTTCTTTAATTCATAGATAACTGTGTCTTTATTGCTATCTAGAAAGGGAAAAATACCTGGTTCATCCCAACCGTTTTCTTTCTGTTCTATGCGGTCAAATCCTAAGTAGTATCTTTTGGGTGCAATAAATACACCCCGATAGTCAAAATCAGACTCAGGACGATTTAATCCGTAGCCGTGGCTACCTGCTAAACCAATGAAAATTGCTCTTTGTTCAACTTCTATTCTTTGCATATTACGTGATGAAAATATGGTCATCTTAACTCATGTTCTACGCTCGTAGTCACGACTTTAGTCCTTCATTAGACATCAACCGAATTTAATGATGCGTTCCCCAGAACCCTTGTAGAGACGTAGCAATGCCACTTCTCTACGTCTTTTCTGGAGATATCGATTACATCAAGTGTTTTCGAGAAATCATCTGACAAAGGGCAAACGGTTGTTTTGCACCCACGGTTTATTCACAATCATAGTGGTAATTTCTACTTGGGAAATCTCATAAGCACTAAAGTGCTTACTACAAACCTCCCAAAAAATTTATAGTATCTTATTGACAGACCATGTTACATGTATTATATATGTAATATAGTCATAAAAACCTCCCCAAGAGACAAAAATAAAACATATCAAAACATAGACCAATGCATAGATGTTGCAATTGGTATTCGACTGTATTTAAACAATGTGAAGTATGAGCGAACATCGTTTAAGCGAGATTGTAATTGAACGTCCTCGCTGTGGGATGAGAATTAGCCTCAAAAAGCTAACTGGTTCCAAAAAGCAATTAGACAAACTCACTGAAGAGGCGAGTCTGGATGGATTGTTGAATCCTTACTTGATCAAAGCAACAAAAAAATCTAAATATCTTTCAGATCATCTTGGTCCCTTACGTCGGTTTTTGCGCTCAAAGGTCGGACAACCGTGGAATGACGTTTACAGCGAATTATGTCAGCGTTTAAATACCAGCACAATGGCCGGACAACATGTACTTTCTCACGTGTGGGACTATGTGGAACGGCATGTAGAAATTATTGATGATAAGCTATATAGCAAGCCTTACCGAGGATATAAAATTCCGTTAGATGTGAGTCAACGCGATCGCTTTTATATTCATCCTCAAACTGGTATTCTCTGTACAGTCGAGAAAGTACCTCGCAAGCAAAAGCACAAGCAAAGACCAATGGATATTGTGATCAATTGATGATTACCATCACGGCTATATGTTGAGCAAGTAACAGGCTATAGCAGAACATGGATCTACCTACGTATTAGTTAAAAGGTATAACGAGTCGGGCATTTCTGGAATAGGCGATGCCAAGAGTGAAAATCAGGGAGCAAAGACGTTAATAGACGTCGCACACACTGTTGAGCAGCAAAACATATACAGCGTTCAATTTGATAGACAAAATCTTCTCCGTTATATTTAAGGTGTACTACTCGCTTCCTCACTCCAAGTTAATCAGCATGGATATCACAGCTACTTTGAACGAAATCGCAACTCTGAGTGTTGAAGATAGAATCTGTATCGTGCAGGCAATTTGGGATAGCATCGCAGCCGAGCAAGTTTACCCTGATTTAACCGATGCACAAAAGCAAGAGCTTGATCGTCGAATTGCTGACTACGATTCAAATCCAGACAATGTGCTGAATTGGGAGGAAATTAAAGCATCAATTAAGGGACAACAATGAATTATGTCCTGGTGTTTCGCCTTGAGGTTAGAGAAGAACTCAATGAAGCGTACAGTTGGTATGAGAGCCAGAAACCGGGTCTGGGTGACGAGTTTTTAGACTGTGTAGACGAAACTGTGAATCGAATTTCTCAGCTACCAGAATCCTATGTAATTGTCTACGGTGATATTCGACGAGCAGTAGTGCGACGATTTCCCTATGCTGTGTACTATCGAATTGTGTCAAGTCGAGTAATAGTGACGGCAATTTTTCATGGTCGCAGAGATCCAAAATCCTGGCCGACGCGAACCTAACACTACAATGTAGTAGCGTGTCTAGACTAAAATGTTGCAAACAATTTGGGAGCATCCCAAATGTGTAAATTTATTTTTTTGTAGTGATGGCTCTCTAGCCCGCTTCCTGGACATTAGGGAGCAAGATGCTCCCACTACAAATTTTATTTTTGCACCATTTTAGCGTTGACACGCCAGTAGACTTAGTAACAGGTGGTCCACCTTGTCAGCCATTTAGTACTCCTGCGGAGAACTCAAAGAGCCTACGCCCTTACATCATTTCTGAAGATGTCTATTGCTCTGAAAAATAAGTGACTGCTGGGTTGATATTTTGTTCTACCATAATAGGTTCACCCTTGACGCCTCCACGACTAAGAGTACATATTTTGTACAATTTTTCACAATCAAAAATTGCCAGAACTAGCTCTTTACCTGTTTGAAAAGAAGATGGTAAGGGTTTTCCCACCTCGGCTTCTATATCTATATCATTGTGACGCCACTGTAACTGCCAAATTCGCTGTTCGGTTATTGGTGCTTTGACAGAATTAGCTAACGCACTATACACCTGCTCGGCTTTATCGTCATCTTTGGCTGCGGGTACAAAAAACTTCATATATTTATTTACAATTCACATACCTTGATTAGCACCAGGGTAACGCACCTTTCATCCTACCAAGGCAATCTACTCCCATCCCAGGAGAAAAATTGTCCACTATCGCCTTCTTGTAGCTCCTCAATCACACTCAATAATTGGCTAACGGTACGTTCCACGGAAAACAATTTATCTGTGGGGACATTTTTTTGAAACGGACGAGAAAGGCGTGTATCGGTTGTCCCTGGATGCAAAGTTACTACTAAACTTTTAGGACTGCTTCTAGCATACTCAATTGCCGCAGTTCGCATAAACATATTCAGCGCGGCTTTGGAGGCGCGATAACCATACCATCCACCCAGTTGATTATCACCAATACTACCTATTTTGGCAGAAATAGTTGCAAACACGCTGCGTTCTCCATGACGGAAAAAGGGTAATAAATGTTTAGCTAATAGCACAGCCCCAATGCTATTAACTTGAAAGTAATGCAGCAAGTTTTCAGAATTGAGTTGCTTTAAACTCTTTTCTGGTTGCAAGTTATCTGCATGTAAAATTCCTACGCAGTTAATTACTAAATGTAATTGCTTCACTTCAGTGCCTATCTTTTGGATACTTGCAACTATGTTTTGTTCATTTGTGATATCCAGAGAGAGGCAAGTTAATATGTTGGAGTATTCCCTTTCTATAGCTAATAAATCAGGAGCAGATTCTGCCTGACGATAGGTTGCATAAATTTTAGTAATTCTTACATCTTGTAGTAACTTTTTTACGAAGCCTAGACCAATACCTTGACTTGCTCCCACAATTAAAGTATTAACAGGATTAATTTCGTCAATAAAAGTCATATTATAGCAATCCTATTTCAGTTGTGAACAATATCGGTTTTGACTGTTGACACTCAACAGTCAACAACCCTACATGTAAGATTTTACAAATCATTTAGGATTGCTATATACTAATTCGTAGTTCGTAATTAATAAATACCATAAAAAGGCATTCTGACGAGAAAAATAAATTTAGGTTGAAATCAACAAAATCAAGGTTTTTGATCGTTGGGCGGAAGTATTTTATATTCATAGCGAGAGACAAAATAAACGCCAATTTGTCTGTCACTGTGATGACGAAAACCAAAGTTTTCATATACTGCTTTTAAACGCGGACGCGCAGCATCACAATCTAGACGTAAATAGCTTCTACCAAGTGTTTGTGCATGTGTGACTGCCCAATTTAACAATGCTGATGATACTTTACCACCAGAGTAATGCCGTCTCACAGCAAAGCGATGTAAAAATGCTGAGTCTTCTTGCACAACATCAGGCCAGAAAAGCAAATCCTCAAGCTGAAACCTAATTGTACCAGCAGGCTCACCCGCAAAGTCAGCTATAAAAAATAAACCGTCAGCAACATCTTGAGAGATTCTCTCTGGTGCAAGTTCGCTATCATCCCACAGAGGTATACCACGCTGCTGAAGCCAGGTTGCTACTTCTTGCAGTATGTCGGAAATTATGAAGGTATCTTGTATGCTTGCTTGGCGAATTGAGATTTGCATGTGGTTGTTAATTTTAAGATTTTTTTTGTAACTAGTCATTTATTTCCCAATGCAGAATCTAGAAAAAATCCTATCAAGCACCGATTCCGTGGCTTCTTCTCCGGTGATTTCTCCCAAGGCGTGAATGGCATCTCGTAAGTCAATTGTCCAAAAATCTAGGGGTAATTGCTGGGCAATGGTATCTTGTACCTGCTCCAAGGATATTTTAGCTTTAATTAACACGGCGGATTGCCTTTGATTAATTGCTAAATCCATATCAGCAGCTTGGATTTTTCCTGTTTGTACTATCTCTAAAATGGCTGTTTCTAAACTATCAATGCCTTGGTTTTGGGCGGCGGCTGTGACAATTTTAGATTTCAGATTTGGAACTTCGGCTTCGCTCAGTCGAACGATTTTAGATTGGAGAATTTTACATGCTGCTTCATCTATTAAGTCGATTTTGTTAATCACAAGAATCACAGGACGGTGTTGTACTTGGGCGTAAATCTCTTGGTCATCTGCCGTCCACCCGGCGGTAGCATCGATGGTGAGCAAGACTAAATCAGCTGCATTGGCAGCACGGCGCGATCGCTCGACGCCAATTTTTTCTACTTGGTCTGCTGTTTCCCGAATGCCTGCTGTATCTAGCACCTGTATAGGTATGCCGCCGACTACTAGCTGCGATTCCACCACATCACGGGTTGTGCCTGGTAAGTCGGTGACGATCGCGCGATCGCTCTGACTCCAAGCGTTCAACAAGCTGGATTTCCCCACATTGGGACGCCCGACAATGGCCACTTTTAACCCGGTGCGTAACAATTCACCTTTGTCTTTAGTGGCAATTAATTTGCTGATTTGGTTAGTAATGCTCTCAATTTCTGATATGATACTTTTATAATCCAGTGGGGGCATATCTTCGTCAAAGTCGATACGGGCTTCAATTTCCGCTAAGATATCCAAACACCGCCCGCGTAACTCCCGGATAGGATGAGCTAATTTCCCCTGCAACCCAGCTAAAGCAGTTTGAGCAGCTTGGGGCGATCGCGCTCCTACCAAATCAGCAATACTTTCGGCTTGGGTTAAATCTAGTCGCCCGTTGAGGAAGGCGCGGAGGGTAAATTCCCCTGCTTGGGCGAGTCTAGCACCATTTTCTAAACACAGTTGCAACACCTGCTGCACCGCAATAATTCCCCCGTGGCAATGGAATTCCACCACATCTTCACGGGTGTAGGAACGGGGGGAAAGCATAATCAGCAACAGGGCTTCATCTACCAGTTGTTGCGTCTGGGGATGGCGGATGTAGCCGTAAAGTATGCGGTGACTTTCCCAAACTTGTCGTCCTGGTGTGTGAAATAGAGTTTTAGCGATCGCCAAAGCCTGATCACCAGAAACCCGCACAATACCCACACTACCTTGTTGCGGGACAACAGCAGTAGCGATCGCGGCAATGGTTCCAGTAGTAGCAAAGATTTCCGACATCAGCACCACATCATATCTACAGCCATCCTAATACTAATCTGTGTTCTCAAGTGATGGGGTGATCAGAATTTTGGGACTTGCGGAATGAAGGGATGAAAATTAAAAATTTAATACTATAATTGGTTTTCATTCGCCATGCAAGCGTCAGTTTACAGAATATGCAGTTAGTTAAAATAACAATCAATTCAAAACTGACTTACCAGCCACAAGCAACTGATACAAACATTGAGGCAGATATATATCTTTTCGCTCGCCTGCGGCAACTTTCACTTTCCCAACGCTTAGAAATGTTCATGACTCATGAGCGAGGAGTGAAGAAACTTTGCCTTGCAGGAATTAAATCTCGACATCATGGAGCATCTTTAGAGCAAATACTTCATGTATTTACCCGTGCTGTACTAGCAGAAAAATATCGGGTTGATTTTCACCCCAAAGGTCATGATGAAAATATGTGGATTCAGGACTCTATATCATTAGCAGCAGAGTTACACCAAATTTTTGAGTCAACTAATATCCCTTACTATGTAACTGGTGGTGTTGCAGCTTCGCTACATGGAGAACCGCGTTCGACTCGTGATTTAGATTTGGTAATTGCAGTCCAACCAGAGCAAATCAATTTGCTGGTAGAAACACTTGAAGGTGCAGGATACTATTGTCCAGCAGGTGCGGTTGAGGGTTTAAAGCAAGGAAGCGAGAGCATCCTGAATATTACACATACTGAAACCATTGCTAATGCCGACTTATATATCACTGACGATTCAGCATTTGCAGTATCCCAAATGTTACGTCGCCAGCTAATTGACTTAGAAGGAATACCTAAGTTTTGGGTGGCTTCGGCAGAAGATACAATTTTACAGAAATTGCGTTGGGGTAAAGGGAGTCAATCTGAAAAACAGTGGCGCGATGTGTTAGGGATATTAAAGTTGCAGGGAGAAGGTTTGGATTACACATACCTGACACAATGGGCAGAAAGTTTGGATTTGGTTAATGTTTTGAGCCAAGCATTTACTGAAGCTGGTCTGTAACAGGCATTTTAGTAGCAAGGGTACAGTAACTTGCAACATTTCCGCTTACCGTTGGGCTCGACCTTCGGCTTTAGCCTCTTGGTAAACTCAGGTTTCTTGTAAAGTCAGCCCTAGCATAGCCTCAACTTCCTCCCTACTCAAAGACGAAAACTTGTAAACAGCAATTGAGGTGATGATATCTATAATTTCGTTTCTTGGCAGTGCGTCTGTTGATTCTGATTGTACCCTGTCAATTAATTGTCTTGCTTGGGCGGGCATGGTTTCATCAGAGGCAATAGTCAATTGCATTAAATTAATACCTATTGGTTGAGTATTGGAAGTACCTAACTCATGAAGTACAGTTTTAAATCACAAAACCCGTAGGGGCGGGGTTTCCCCGCCCTTGATTATGTTGCGTTCAACCGAGAAAGACTATTAAGTAAAATTATCAATAATTGTATTATGGCGGTTTTCATACCAATGAAGTACAGTTTTAAATCACAAAACCCGTAGGGGCGGGGTTTCCCCGCCCTTGATTATGTTGCGTTCAACCGAGAAAGGCTATTAAGTAAAATTATCAATAATTGTATTATGGCGGTTTTCATACCAATGAAGTACAGTTTTAAATCACAAAACCCGTAGGGGCGGGGTTTCCCCACCCTTGGACACATGGTATCCAAGCAAGAAACGCTATAATTAACCACAGAGTATCAAGACATTTAATTTTACGATATATGAGTGACTTTAAAATTTCATGGTCGATACTCGGAAAATATTTACGGATATCAGCTTGCAAGACATAACGACTTGAACGAGCAAATTGAGTGAAGCGACGTAAAGCACGATGAGAACCAAAACCCAGACGATTGGCGTAGGAGTCACTAATAAATGTGCGCTCAAATATGGGGACAATAACGTTACAGAGGGCATGATGCACAACTCGATCACGATAGGGAGCCGCCGAAATCAGGCGCGGTTTGGGTTCATAGATTTGAAATGTGTGGTATGTTCCTGGACAGTATGTTTTTGACTGTAATTGTGCTTGCAGTTGAAATAGTTCTTGTTCTAAGTTGTAGTTGAAAGCTAAAATATTTTCTCGAAAACGTTTACCTTTTTGTGCTTTCTGGGCTGCTGATAGTAAGTTATCAAATGTTATAATTTCATGCCAAAGATTACCGTATCTTTTCATGTTATGTTTCGATTAAAAACTTGTAATATTTGTAGTAATTCCTGTTGAATCTAGATCAAGTGTTGGGTTTCGCAAAGCCTCAACCCAAGCTACATTGATGAATTTTGTTGCTAGTTATTATAGCCTTTTTCACTCTGATGAGATACAAAACTACCCCTCCCCAACCCACCTCTTAGTAAGGTGGGTGGGGTGTACTTCATTGGATTGAGAAACGCTATACCCAAACTAAATTGATAGATTTTATTGTCTAAGTCTATTCAATTAAGAGTCGAGGGCTGAGCGAAGTCGAGGGCTGAGCGAAGTCGAGGGCTGAGCGAAGTCGAGGGCTGAGCGAAGTCGAAGCCCGTTCTTTTCATCGGTGTCTCTGTTTTTTTGTTGTTTGATCCATCCACCCAAATCAATGCCAACATCATTTAACAGCCTTTGGGCGTACTCGTAACGTTCAGTTTTAATTAAGTTGTAATCTAATAGGAGGCGAGTTTGATGACGTAAGATATCTAACTTACTATTCAAGGGTTCTAAATAAGTTAATTTCTGTTTTGCGTACCTTGCTGTGAGTAGCACATCTAGTAAATCGTATAGTCCTGTGATCATCCGGTTGCCTAACAAAAATTTATGATCTCTCGGTAGACGGTTTAAAATTGGCACGTACCACTTGATTAAATCGTATGTTTTCTGTATTATGGGTAAATCACTCATCTGAAAAATCTAAAGAAATTTGATCGCGCTGCGCGCGAGGGATAAAGAAGGGTAGAGGGAAAAACTGCAAAGGGCAAAAGGGCAAAAGTGTAAAGGGATACTAAGTCCTGCCCCGCACACACACAACCCGAAAACCCACGAGGCTGTCCCTGACGTCACGCGCGTCCCTGCCGCGATCCGCCGAACGGCAACACCTGGGAAAGCTGAGCCACGAACCACCGCGCAGCAGTCGTTTTTGATTATCATTATCACCTGACCAAACACTGCCGTCGGTTGGTGCATTGTTATAGCTATTGTGCCACTCATCCTGACACCATTCCCATATATTACCATGCATATCAAATAAACCAAAGGGGTTGGCAGGAAATTTTCCCACATCAGTTGTTTGCTCTCGATATTCACCCTTCAATCCTTTACCATAATTACCAGGGTATGTGGTTCCTTGATATTCCCAGTCTGTACCTTGGTAATTCGCTAAATCAGTGGTAATCGTTTCACCAAAGTAAAACGGCGTAGTTGTTCCCCCACGACAAGCATATTCCCATTCCGCTTCACTGGGTAAGCGATAGATTTTGCCAGTCTTCTTCGACAACCTGGTGCAAAACTCCACTGCATCATCCCAAGAAACGCATTCCACAGGGCGATTCGCACCTTTAAAATTGGATGGATCAGGATTTAAATCAATATTCACCTTATCAAACCCAGCAACGACTTGCCATTGCCCTTGGGTGACGGGAAACTTCCCCATGAAAAAAGGTGGAACTGTGACAGTATGTTGTGGACTTTCATCATTGCTTCGTCCTTCTTCGTTCTCTGGCGAACCCATGAGGAATTTACCGCCAGGAATCGATACCATTTCTAACAGGACACCATTACCCAAGTCTTCTGTAAAATACTCAGCGCGTCCTTGACTACGGTTAATGATTTTTCCTTGAGCATTTACCTGCACTATGTCAAACTCAAATTGATGGGCTTGATTTTGTTCAATAGGTTCAGGTAATTGTTCTACAGATGCAGATGGCTTTTGCTCACCAATAATCCTTTGTTCTATCGGTGCAACATCTTCATCTCGCAAGCTTAAGATATTTTGCAAGCGATTTAAAGCATTGCGTTCTTTTTGACTAGGTGGAAACTGTTTCAGTCGAGAAAACGTCCGCTGATAACGTTGCAATTTTTCTTGGCGTTTACGATAAGGTTCAAGCACCTCAAATTCGATTGCATTAGCCTCATCAACAGAAACAGATGATCCCAAGGTTTTTCGCAACTCATCTAAATAATCTCTGTTGATATCAGAAATTTCTCCTTCATCCTCAAGAGCAATTATCTCAACTTCCTTCCGATACTTCAGCTTAGGATCATCCTTGGGCGACTTCGCCAAAACAATCCGATACCCGTCTTTATGAGGATAAAACTCTGGTGTCATGGCGGGTGCTGCTTCTTGCACCTTGCTTTTCGCATAGCCATGTAACTCATCTACCGAAATCAAACCATCCCCATCTATATCTGCTGCGCCTTTTTCAATCCCTTCTACGAGATAATGGGTGTAAATTGACAGGTCTAAACCATCGGACTCAAAGGCATATTGTGTAGAGGTGGAAGCTGTGAGAATTGCCCTACCCTCACCCCCTAATTTATTCTCTAGATCAATACCGCTATTTTTGGGTGACAAACCTTTGCCAAAAGCACCACTAAAGCAGCAATCTAAAATTACTACTAGATGCTTAGATTTGCAGTTATTCATCAAGGCGTGTACATCTCTAGCGGTTACGGCTGAAGCTGTCCGCAATTTTCCCTGATTTTTCTCGGTGTTGCGAGTTGAAAAGTAAAAATCACCATTGTCTACGGTGATACCATGACCAGAAAAATAGAACAGTACCAAGTCACCTTTCTGACAATTAGTATATAAATCCTCAATTGCATAAGCCATCTCTTGCCGTTGGGGATTTTTCAGGACTTTGACGTTTTCTGGCATAAAAGCACCCATTTCTGGGTTAAGCAAAACTCGCCGCATCGCCTCCACATCTTTCACAGCATTGGGTAGCGGTGCTAATCCTGGCTGATATTCGCTAATGCCGATGAGCAGTGCTATCCTAGCCATTATCGCTGTCTTTATCTTTGCTGTCTTGTCTGTTTTTGGCGTTGTTCAAAAAAGTTTGGACTTCCTGGGTGATAAATGCCAAATCTTCTTTACTACTAGCTTTCCCCTCGAATTTCTCACCGTAGGCTTCTACTTTGATTTCAAAGGTTCTAGTAGACAAACGGCCTAAGAATTCAAACACAGGTTTAATTAAGGTTGGATTAATTAGTGCTTTGAAAGTCCCTAAAGAGAAACCACCCAAAGCTTTAGAACCTTGTGGTACATCTGTAACTGCAACTAAATTTGCGTCTTCTACCCCATCTACTTCTCTTAATTGGGGGAGCAAATTCTGTACTTCTGCTTGTAGTTCTTCTTCGTCTAAGTCCAGTTTGGTGAGGGCAATAGTGATCTGAACATTAGATTTAGTTATCATATAGAATTTTTATGTATAATTACGGCTATTTTAAACGATTGTAGCGGTTTTTTTTGCGTATTTGGGTAAATATGCGGGGATAAACCTGTTGAGGGCATGAGGACGGGGAAACCCATACGTGTCCACTTAAGCTAAAACCTACCAATAAACCGAGTTTCGGCTTCGCTCAACTCTCGATGGCTGAGGGTTGAGCGAAGCCGAAACCCGTCTAGTTTAACTGGGAACGAGGTAAACGAGGTGATCACAAAATTGAATTTCTCTACTTGTGGCAAGGTAAGATTTACTGAAAAATAGATAAATCTCTAAGTAGAGAGGAATTTGCTGTGGAGCAAAAGATTGACTGCGCCCAAGCTTGCGTAAACGGTTGTGTTTTAGGGGATAAATGCCCCAATATTGAATTTAGAGAAGCAGCTGCCCAATTTATTGAAAAAACTTCTTTAGATCAAATGCTGGAGTTGGCACAGGAACGACTGCGAAAAAGAATGACAGAACCGCCAAAATGGATTTTACCGGAAGATTTATAGGAGATTGTGAGAAGTGCGATCTTTATAGCGCGATCGCATTCTCAATTAAACCAAAGTGCGATCGGTTAAAATCTCATAACCAGTTTCTGTCACCAACACGGTATGCTCAAACTGTGCCGATAAAGCATTATCTACCGTGACTGCTGTCCAACGGTCAGATAGGGTGCGTGTATGTTTAGAACCAGCGTTCAAAATCGGCTCAATTGCCAAAGTCATCCCCGCCCTTAGCTTGACATTTGGCATTTCCCGTGTGCGAAAGTTAAACACAGAAGGTTCTTCATGTAGGTTCCGCCCCACGCCGTGTCCTGTGAATTCTTCCACTACACTAAAACCATGAGCTTTCACATGGTCTTCTATCGCCCCAGCCAAATCAAGTAGGTATGCACCCGCCTTCACTTGTTCAATACCTTTATACAGGGCTTCTTCCGCCACGCGAATTAGTTTAGCCGCTTCTGGGGTAACTTCACCGACGCCAATTGTGATACAAGAGTCACCATGAAAACCTTGGTAATAAGCACCCGTATCTACTTTTAATACATCCCCAGTCCGAATTACTTTCTTAGAATTAGGGATACCATGCACTACTTCATTGTTAATACTGGAACAAATAGAACCAGTAAAACCGTGATATCCCTTAAAGCTAGGCGTTGCATCCATTTCGCGGATGCGTCTTTCTGCATAGGCATCTAAATCAGCTGTAGTCATTCCTGGCTGCACCAAACCAGAAATTTCCTTGAGGACTGTTGCCACAATTTTAGCTGCTTGCCGCATAATCTCTATTTCGCGCGGTGATTTAATTTCGATACCCCGGCGTTGCTTTTTGGCGGTTGTTGGCTGAGTTGTGGGAAAAAGTAAATTAGTGAGGATGTTCATAGGGGATGAAAAATTATAGGTGCTGGCAGTTTAAAACAGAATTTTTTTGGAGGTTAGTTGAGAAATAATATCTTTATTTAACTTAACTTATTTTTCATCTTAGACTCTAACGTTTATAGCAGTTCTCATCAGAGATCAGACCCTGACTACGAAGGTGTTTAGGATCAGACTTTTTGATTGCCAATGACAAGTTCACCCATCATACCTGCTTCTGCATGCCCTGGGATGGTACAGCGTAAGGTATATTTTCCTGACTTCAAAGGCACAAACATCCATTCCGCCTCAGCACCTGGCTTGAGTTCTAACTCGTGAATGGCTCCTTTAATTTCCACTTTCCCAGCTTGAACTTTTTGTGTCCAAATACCATCAGCAAAATCTTTAGCAGTAAAATAGTGCTTCAGTTGGCTAGGATTGGTGAGATGGAGTGTGTAACGTTTGCCAGCCAGAAATTCTAGGCGATTAGGTTCAAACTTGAGTTCGTTAGCCGAATTACCCAAGCTAACTATAGTTTCTGTCGCTGGGTGCTTGAGTAAATCACCAGAAAAATTCGCTGCTACTACAGGAGTCGTATTAATCAAAAGAAAGCACAGCAATAGTAGTAGCATCGCATAAATACGGTTTGGTATCCAAGTCAACGCAGAGGGTATAGTAATATTTTTTACCATTTTTTTAATTTACTAGGGGAAGGAATCAGGCATTTATTATCAGCCATTAGTCATTTTTGGTTGGGCAATGTTCCAGCGTCACTTATCACTATTATCCATAGCCAATGCCCCATTCCCTACTTAACACTTTGCCCTGCTACAACAGCTGGCCCAGCTGTCACCACAACAATGTTATCTGGGTGGAGTAACTCACGAGCGGCTTGATTTACTTGCTCAAGGGAGACTTGCTGGATTTTCTGTGTGAAAGTACGTAGCTCAGATGTGTCTAATCCGTACACCTGATTCAATAGGATTTTTTTTGTTAATTCCTCTGGGTTGGCGAGAGAAACACTGTAGTTGCTGATGAGAGTCCGTTTAGCTGTTTCCACTTCTTGTGGTGTGACACCGTGCTGATGGATTTGCTTGAGGAGTTGGCGGGTGCTAGCGATCGCTTTACTGGTATCTTCAGGACTAGTCTCCATCTCAATCAAAAATGTGCCAAAGTTTTTGCCTGCTTGAAAGTTGCTATAAATACCGTAAGTTAAACCTTGGCGATCGCGTACTTCTGCTCCCAATCTACTAGATAAGGTATCACCGCCCAAAATTTGGTTCATGACTAAGGCTGCATAAAACCGGGAATCTAAACGGTTAATGCCGGTGTAGCCCATATATGTCACAGCTTGGGCTTTACCTGGTAAAACTGGGTTAACCCGTATGAGTTTGTCTGGTCTGGGAACTGTGGGATATTTTAAGGTAGGTGCTTTACCGTTGACTCGCCAATCACCAAACTCGGCAAGGATTAGCGATCGCACTTGCTCTGAGTCAAAATCCCCCACCACTACCAGTACTGTACTATCTGGGCGGTAATGTTGGGCTTTAAACGTCACCACATCCTCACGCTTGATCTGCTTGAGACTCTCTTCTGTAGGAAAGGTATGTAAAGGATGTTTTTTTGGATAAACCGACTGCACAAATGTTCTAATTGCTACTTCTGATGGCTCACTTAGTTCCACTTTCAGAGTAGTCAAAGCCTGTTGGCGATTTAATTCTAACTCTTTTTTAGGAAATGTACTATTTTTAACTACATCTGCCAACGTTCGGAGGACAACAGGCAAGTCTGAGGCTAAACTATCGCCTTCAATCCGCATACCTTCGCGGTAAGCTTCAAATTCCAAATTCGCACCGCGTTCTTCCAACGCTTTGGCAATCGTCATCACATCTTGAGTTTTTGTACCACTGCTCAAGTTTTCTGCTACAAAAGATGCCAGTCCAGCTTTATTATCAGGGTCAAATTCCGTACCTGCCTTGATGTAGCCAGCTAAGGTAATGGTGGGAGTACTTTTGTCGGTTAACAACAATACCTGCAAGCCGTTATCAAGTGTAAATTGCTGTGGCAATGCTTGAATGCTGGTATCTGTTGTTTTATCCGTAGGTGGTAAATACTTTAACACCTCATCAAGATTTAAACTGCCGTTTCCGGAAAAAGACTCTGTTGCTTGGATTGAGTGTGGCTTAATAGTTGCTTTTGCCTGCTTGAGGGTAGGTTCAAAAAAGCCTACTGTCCGCGCTGATTTTTTCAAGTACTTTTTAGCTACATCGACAACATCCTCTGGTTTCACCTCGCGGATCGCGGCTATGTATCGTTCTCTATGGCGATAATCACCAGCCGTTGTCTCATCATATCCCAACTGCATTGCCTGATTAGTGACATCCCTATTAGTCAAAATTACGGAAGCTTCTAACTGGGTTTTAGCGCGTGCTACTTCTTCTTGGGTGACACCGCCTTTTACCAGATTAGCGATCGCCTTATCTAATACTGAGTTAATTTTTTGCCAATTTAGTTGGGAATCTGCTGTCACTAACATTTCGTACCAACCAAATTCCCGCAAGCTAGCAACGTGAGCTGTGACGTCGCTAACTAAACCCGATTCCACTAATAATTTATACAGACGGGAATTTCGTCCCTCAGTCAAAATGTAATCCAACACGTCCAGCGCTGGGACATCCGGTTGATTGACATCAGGTAAAGGATATACTATTTGCAAAAAGGCTGCTCCTGCTCCCGGTTCTCGCAACACGATAGGAGTTTTGAGTTCTGAGTTCTGTTGACTCTTGGTTTTTGGCTCTTGATTTTTGAATCTTGACTCTTGACCCCTAGGAATACTACCAAACACCTCTTGCACGGTTGCCAAAGTTTTTGTGGTTTGAAAATCGCCCACAATCACTAAAACTGCATGATCAGGAGTATAGAACTGACGGTAGTACTTCTGCACCTGTTCGACTTGAAATTTCTCGACATCAGCTTTAGTACCACCCACAGGTAAACCATAAGGATGATTGGGAAACGCCGCCTCCATGACTGCACGGTTCAGACGATATTCTGGGCTATTTTCATAACCTTGTAACTCAGAAATCACTACCCGCTTTTCACTTGCTAGTTGCTCAACATCAATCAGCGAATTTTGCATTCTGTCTGCTTCTAGCACTAGTAGCGCTTTGAGCTTATCTCGTTCCGCAGTGCCATAATATGCTGTCTGGTCATAGCTAGTGAAAGCGTTAGAGTCACTACCTAAAGCACTAAATAATCGTCCAAATTGAATGGGACGGGTTTTCGTGCCTTTAAACATCATGTGTTCTAACTGGTGAGCAATGCCATTGACTCCCGCCTCTTCGTTGCGAGAACCCACCCTATACCACACTTGCACAGTTACCACCGGTGCAGTGTGTACTTCCTTGGTTAAGACAGTCAGACCATTATCGAGTACTGTTTTGTTAACGTTTTCTGTCACTTTTAGGGGTGTTGTTTTTTGTGCTATGACTGTAGACAGAGGCTTTGCCCAGTTAGATATAACCGCATCTTGGCTTTCAGCAGGCCTTTCTCCAAGTAAAAATACTACTGCCATCCATAGACTTAACAGTAACAAAGGAATGCGATATCGATACAAGGCAGAAAACACAGACATGTAATTTTTTTAGATATATACGTAAGCGGATCTACATATTTGTTTTTAGTTACGACTATAGTTTAATCCTTCTGATGAGTCTGTGATATGCAGCACCATCAATAAAATTCGCCGCAGAAAACCTCAATTAGGATATTTTGGCAACAAATCGGATAAATTCAAGCGGTAAGCCATCACTATCGGCGATGAAAGCCACTTCTAAAATGCGATCGCCTATTTGCTGCTGCATAGGTTCTAACAGAACTTTGAGCGGCTGGAGTTGTTCTGGTTGGCTTTGAGACGCCACAGCGAAACTCTCTTGTAAGCTTTTGAGATAACTGGGCAAATCGGGTGTAACTTCAGTTAGATCAAACGATAGATGATAATACCCCACATAATGCTCATCTGCAAATGCATCTGGGGCTGGTTTGGGTTGGGGAATTTGGATCAGTTCAATTCTGCCGCCTAATCCTGCCATCCAACAAGCCAGGGTATAGCCTGTAGTGAAGCGTTCACAAACTGTAAACCCTAACTGTTCATAAAAAGCGATCGCCCGGTGAATATTCGCAGTCCGAATCGAAGCGTGGTGCATGATCTTGTCCCTTGTCCTTTGACATCGGTCATTAGTCGTTTGGCAAAAAGACTAATGACCAATGACCACTACTCAAACAATCTGAAATAAGGATAACGGACAGGGACACCAGGCTCTTTTTCTAAGTCAAAATTAATCACTTCCCAACAAGGATCTTCGGCGCTATCAAGACTAAACTCCACAGGTAAACCATAAAGCCGTGCCGTAGCCCCCTCTGGTTGTCCAGAACGCCAAGGGGTACTGCGTTCTAAATAGCCACTCATCAGTTCTTGATAACGCCGAGCAATAATCACCCGCGTTGCCCGATAGCCTTGAGTGTACAGCTTATCCAATGCCTCGTGGATTTCAAAGCGAATGCCATCTGGGTGAGTGTGTTGCCTGTACCATTCATTATCCCACTTCCGCCAATGACGCCCTGACTGTAAATGAATTAATTCACCATTTTTAGGATTCGCCTCAAACGCCCCATGTCGGGGACATAAGTACGTATCTGTGAGTGTCAGCGCCGGAATCGTTTGGCGACAGTGGGGACACTGAATTTCGGGGCCAAATATTGGGTACTGCAAGCCTGGATTCATCATGAAGTGCATAGAAACATAGTTTTGGATTCACCAGCACCAGTGGGTTGGATTTTACACTTCGGCTCCGCTACTTTGGGATACCTGCTCACTACTACACGAATACTGAGTCGCGGTAGGAACCGTATTTCAGGGTGTTTTTCTCAGTTTAGAGGTTCGACCCTGTGATATTCTGGTTGTGCAACCAGCCTCAAATGTTAGAGTTTCTCCAGTGTTCCTGGGTACCATATTCCTATTCTATCGTGTCTACCGCTTCTTACTGGTCATCTCCTGATTTTTCTCTAGCAGCCTTCATTGCGCCCAATGCCGTTGTCATTGGTTCGGTCAATATCGCCGCCGGAGCTAGCATCTGGTATGGAGCCGTGATTAGAGGAGACGTAGAACGGATTGACATTGGCGAATATACAAATATTCAAGATGGGGCAATCTTACATGGTGATCCTGGCCTGCCGACAATTTTAGAAGACCATGTTACCGTAGGACACCGCGCCGTGGTACATGCTGCTCATATTGAGCGTGGCAGCTTGATTGGCATTGGTGCAGTAGTTTTAGATGGAGTTAGGGTCGGCACTGGTAGTATTATTGGCGCTGGTGCAGTAGTCACTAAGGACGTACCGCCATTATCTCTGGTGGTAGGTGTTCCTGGCAAAATATTACGTCAAATAACCGCCACCGAAGCCGCAGAACTCGTCGAACACGCCCAACGCTACCAGAAATTAGCCCTAGTTCATGCTGGCAAGGGTAGTGATATTGGGTTCACTGCCTGAAAGGGCATTGGGGAGCCACTGCTCGACTAGGGTTCCCCGGCTTGTAGCAAGTGGCGCCATTGGGCATGGGGCATGGGGAAGATGAGGGAGATGAGGGAGAAAAAATTTTTGACTCTTGACCCTGGACCCTGGACTCTTGACAAATGACAAACACCAATTCATTAAATATTCTTTACAGATAGGCCTGGAAAAATTGCCCACTTCGGCTAACAATAAAAGTGAGAGCCGTTGACAAAACTTTAATTTATTTAACAGAGGGGTTCTAAAAATGGACATCGATTTTCGTGTAGCGGTTGTTTTAGCACCAGTTCTCGTTGCTGCTGGTTGGGCGGCTTTTAACATCGGGGCTGCGGCGCTGCAACAACTTCAAAACTTCTTAAATAAAGAAGCCTAAACTCGACTGAATATCAAAATTCTGCAACCGACTGTTTCTCTTGATAGGGACAGTCGGTTTTGTGGTGGTTTGTTATTTATCATTTGTAGAGACGTTGCAGTGCAACGTCTCTACAAGGATCAACAATTATTTCTCCCCCATATCTCCCCATCTATGAACATCGACTCACTTGTAAATCCCCTGCAACGCTTTGGTATTAATCTGGGACTCTCACGCATTTTCCGGCTGTTGGCAAATCTGGGAAATCCCCATGAACAGGTGCCGATTATTCATGTTGCTGGTACGAATGGTAAAGGTTCAGTTTGTGCCTATCTTTCCTCGGTTTTGACTGAGGCTGGTTATCGCACGGGGCGCTACACTTCGCCTCATCTAGTTGATTGGACGGAACGCATTTGTATCAATGAACAGCCTATTAGTTCAGATGAGTTGGCACAATTAATACTCCAGGTTCAATCTGCTATTTCTCCTGATGATGAACCTCCCACTCAGTTTGAAGTCGTCACCGCAGCTGCTTGGTTATATTTTGCCCGGCAGCAAGTTGATGTGGCAGTATTAGAAGTTGGACTAGGAGGGCGTTTGGATGCGACTAATGTTTGTTTGCAACCCCTAGTTACTATCATTACTTCTATTAGCCGTGATCACATACAGCAATTAGGCCCTACTATTACCGACATTGCTAGAGAAAAATCTGGAATTCTCAAACCCGGATGTCCGGCGGTGGTTGGGCCATTGCCAGAAGATGCTGAAAAAGTTGTGCGATCGCATATCCTCAAATTACAATGTCCCCTGGTTACACCCCAAAGTGCTCGCCAATTAGAACCAGGATGGGCTGAGTATGAATCAATTAAATATCCTTTGCCATTACAAGGACAAATTCAATTAACTAATTCGGCATTAGCTTTAGCTGCTTTAGGAATTCTGCAAGTAAAAGGTTGGCAAATTACCGAATCAGCCATCATCAACGGCATGGCAAAAACCAAATGGCCAGGACGTATCCAATGGATTACTTGGCAACAGCATAAATTATTATTAGATGGTGCTCATAATCCTGGCGGTGCTCATGTATTGCGCGATTATGTGGATACGCTAGATGCGCTGACTGTGACTTGGGTTATGGGAATGATGGCGAATAAAGAACATGCCGAGATTTTCTCAGCCCTGCTGCGAGATGGCGATAAATTATTCCTCGTACCAGTACCAGACCCTGGTTCAGCCCTGCCAGATGAATTAGCCAAGCTAGCTAGAAATATCTGTCCACAATTAAGTTTTTGTCAATCTTATCCAGGTTTACCTTCAGGATTAGAGGCAGCTTTTGCTAACACCAATGATTTGGTTGTATTGTGTGGGTCGCTATATTTAATTGGCAGTTTCTTGGGCATGGGTCATGGAGCTTTGTAGGGGCACGACACCGATAATACTGGTTTATCCATGAAAAGATTTCAGACGCTGTGCCCTCACCATGTATTGGATTTCAGTCTAAATGAACTGCATTTAGGGTATGGAGCATAGTAACAAAAGAATTAAAATTAATTATGACCAATTACTTACAAAAGATTGCAATTTTGTGATACCAAAAATTGTCAGGGCGAACAACCGTTCACCCCTACTGTTGTATTCTGGTTTGCGATTCGTATTACGAATTACGGATTATCTGCTGTTCCATTCCTGCTCTGCATCCTCTACAGCTTTATCTACTGTTTTTTGCCCTAACATTGCTGCTTGCAAATTCTCATAAATTGCCTTTTGCAGTTTCTTAATATCCTTCAAAGGTGGGGTTAAAACTTCTGCTTGTTGCAGTTGTTTAGCACTAACAACACGCGCTTTTTCTACTGTTGATGCAGTATCGGGTAAATCTTTAAAGTAGCTGTCTGATAGTGCTTTGACTGTAGACGGTAGGACATTTGCAGCTTTAGCAAAGGCTAGTTGGTTTTGGTCATTGGTAAGGAATAAGGCAAATTTGACAGCAGCTTCTGGTTGTTTGCTGTCACGAGGGACGACTATATTCATCACAGCGACGTTTTTCTTACCTGTGTCGCCTGTCAGTTGGGGTGCGATCGCTGACGCTTGAGCAATTTTTGGGGCATTATTAGCAATAGACTTGAGAAACTCTGGCCCTGAAGCTAAAAAGGCTGTTTCTCCGGCTTGGTACAAATCGATTGCATGGCGATGTCCTTGGGTTAAAACTTCTCTGGGTAGCAATCCTCTTTTGTACAAGTCTACCCAATACTGAAAAGCCGCTTTCCCTTGTGGGGAATTAAACGCCGCTTTTCCTTCGGTATCTACTAGGGTAACTCCCATTTGCACGAAAGATTGCAGGACTTCCCCAGAATCCTGGGGTGCAAAAGTGACAAAAAAGGCATATTTACCTGTTTTATCTTTTATTTGCTGTGCTACTTGTGCTAATTCTGCGTAAGTACTGGGGATTTTACTGATGCCTGCCTGTTTTAATAAATCAGTGTTATAAATGGTTAGCCGTGTGGTGAGGTACCAAGGAACACCAAAACTTTTACCATTGAGCGTACTAGCTTTCCAAATATTGGGCAAATAGGAGGAACGAACTTCATTTGGAACTTCTGTATCCAAGTCTAACCAAGCATTTCGTCCTGCCAGTTGCGAAGCAAAATCTGGATTGAGGTTAACAACATCAGGTGGCGTTTTTGCGGAGACAGCTGTTAAGATTTTGTTCTCCATTGCTGCCCAAGGCACATCAACCCAGTTCACCTTTATACCTGAATTTTCTGACTCAAAAGTCGCAATTAGGCTTTGGAAGTAGTCGGTAAATTGAGGTTGGAGTTGCATTGTCCAAAACTCAACAGTTGCTACACCTGGAGCGGCCTGTTTTGTGTTCGTGTTGACATTACCTGTGCTGCAACTAACAATCCAGCTAGTCAATAAACCAAGTACTGCCCAAATGGTTAATTTCTGAAATTTTTGAATTTTAAACATTTTACTAGTATTTTTACGCTTGCTCCGGATGAAAAGGTTATGCAGAATTGTCGAGATTATAGGGTAAATCGATTACCTCGCACCAAGATCGTTTTTAGTGTCATTTGATTTTTCAACTTAGCAGTTCAGCGAGTACAACTGTGGTGAAAAGTTTCAATAGTCTGTTTGGCAAATCTAATCAAGGGGTCGGCATTGAGCTTGCACCAGAAAGGGTGAACATAGTTCAGCTACGCAAACAACGTCAAGGCTTAAAAATAGAAGCATTAACATCGGTAGCGGTTCCCGAAGGACTGATTACTGATGGACAAATTGCCGACCCCCCAGCCGTAGCTGAATTAATTCAACAGGCGCTGGCTGAGAGTAAAATCAAGGCTTCTCGCGTGGCGACTGCTGTACCGGGAAGAGATTCAATTGTCCGTCTCATCCCAGTACCAGCAGAGTTAGATGACAAAGAACTGCGAGATATGGTGTTGAACCATGAAGCCAGTTTGTATTTACCTTATCCCCGCGAAGAAGCTGATGTAGATTATCAGAAACTTGGGTACTTCGTGGATGAGGACGGCATTGAAAAGGTACAGGTACTCTTAGTTGCCACCCGCAAGGAGGTGACAGATACATATATCAGTACATTTGAGCAGGCAGGATTGCAAATTGACGTTTTAGAGATTAACAGTTTTGCACTGATTCGCACAATTCGTGAACAACTGCGGCAATTTGGGCCACAAGAAGCCGCAGTTTTAGTTGATATCGAGTTCGACAGTACCGAAATTGCCATCATCGTTAACGGAGTACCGCAATTTTCGCGCACAGTGCCCATAGGTACTTATCAAATGCAAACTGCACTATCGAGGGTGATGAGCTTACCCACATCACGAGATATGGAACTGTTGCAGGGAATGACAATTGTTCCAACTCCTATAGATGATGGCAAAACCGGCGTCACTGATATCAATCCTGGCATGGCAGCCATATTGAGAGTTTTAGGCGAACTTACCGACGAGCTGCGCCGTTCCATCGATTTTTATCTCAATCAGAGTGAAAACCTGGAGGTAGCGCAGATTTTACTCGCTGGGCCGGGAGGTGGGTTACGAGGGCTAGATGAGTTCTTTACTCAAAGATTAAGTTTGCCAACCACCCAAATCGATCCTATCGGAGCTTTGTCATTATCGGTGGATGAAGACAAATATCCTGCGGTACAACGCTCTGGTTTAGCAACAGTACTTGGTTTAGGAATGCGGGAAGTATAACAGAATGTACAGTTTAGACGTTAACTTTCTTAAAGACCGCCCCATTTACCAGAAACAGCCTAAAAAAACACCAGGAATCGGATTACCGACTGGGAATTTAACGCCCGTATATGTGGGAGTAGCTATAGGTTTGTGCCTCCCTGCTGTGATTGGGGGTGGTTTGTGGTTTTTACAAGCGCAAAATGCTGAGTTGGAGCAGAAAACAGCACAACTAGAGGCAGAAAACCAGAGGTTAGATACAGAAATCGGCAATATTAACAAAATTCGGGAAGAAACCAACAAAGTTAAAGGCGAGACACAGGCTTTAGTGACAGTGTTTGACCAAATTCGGCCTTGGTCAGCTATGTTACAAGATTTGCGCGATCGCATACCAGCACCAGTGCAAATTGAAAATATCAAGCAAATCGCACCAACCAAACCAGAGGAAGGACAAGCAGCAGCTAATCCGGCTGGGGGAATCGAAATTTCTGGAGTGGCTCGTTCATTTAACGATGTCAATGATTTCTTGTTGACACTGCAACAGTCTCGGTTCTTAAAGCCCTCAGAAAACAAAATTATTACAGCAGAGTTAGTCAATGCACCCTTACCACAAGGTAGTGGAGAGAGTAATACATCAATTCCGCCGATTCAAGTAGTTAAATACACTATCCAATCCAGTCTGAGTGAAGTTCCAGCTTCGGAATTAATTCGGGAGTTAGAGAAAAAAGGCACAGTGGGACTAGTAGCTAGAATTCGCAGTATGCAACAAACAGGAGTCATTTCAAAATGACGCTCAGTAGTGATGATTATAATTTTGCCGACCCCAATGGGGAATTTAATGAAACCCCAGCCTATCCTGTCATCTTTGGCATTAGTTTCACACCTAGAATCATTGGTATCCTGGCGGGAGTCTTAGGAATTGGTGGAGCTTTGTATATGCTGATGAATATGGTAATGCCAGCTTGGGAAAGCTATCAGCAGCAGCAAACAAAAGTCAATGAATTGCAAGGGCAAATTGATCAAAAGAACGCCAGTATTAATCAAATTGACAAGGTAAAAGAGGAGCTAAACCAGGCAAAACAGCAGAGAATACAGGTTTTAGCGTTATTTTCTAACGAGAAAACTTTGGATACATTGCTATTAGATATCAATCGCTTAGTTGAATCTGGCAATGTGCAAATACTGACCAATCCACAAAGAGCCAAGCTGAAAAAATTTGCCCCAGCTACACAGCAAGCTGAAACAATTACTGACGGTAGTCTGGGAGCGCAGGTTAACGGCAAGCTAAAACGTAGCAGTATCGATATTGAAATTGTGGGTACTTATGAACAAACCCAATCAATTATGCGTAATATTGAGCGGTTACAGCCTTTGTTGATAGTGAGAAACTACGACTCAGCATTAGCACCACCAGAACTGAATTCAGCATCAGGGAAAGCGTTGCGGCAAAGAGGCCCGGCACCAATCAATACATCTTTCCAGCTACAGGCATTAATGCCATTGAATCCAGAAGAAGTAGCAAAAGCTGCTAAAGAAGCACAAACGGCACAGTAGTACCAATTCAAAACTCAAAATTCAAAATTCAAAATTAAGAAACCCAGACCATATCTAACTTTCTTAATTACGAATTACGAATTGGTCTAAAAGTAGCTCGTACTACAATTCATATTCAAGACTTTTTGTCAACAAGGTTCTATCAGGTGAGGAATGAACTGTGAAACAGCTTCACGGTAATAGTTTAATTTTAGGCACTGCCGCTTTTGTGTTTTTGGCAGCACAGCCAGCATGGGCACAGATTACCCAGATTACTGATGTCCAGGTAAATCCGGCAAACGGCGGCGTGAGTGTGGTCTTAAAGACTTCATCAGGTAGCCGCCCGCAAATTTTCACGACCAAAAGAGGTAATTCCTTAGTTGCAGATGTGATCAACACTCAACTACGTCTACCACAAGGCAACAATTTTCGCCGAGAAAACCCTGCTACGGGAATTGCCTCAGTTGAAATTCTTCAGCTTGACGCCAATAGCATCCGGGTGGTGGTAACTGGAAGCAATAACGCCCCCAACGGTCAACCTGTAGAGCGCAAGCAAGACAGTATTATCCTGGGCTTTAATCCCTCTTCAGGTACTACTGCCTCAACACCCACACCAAGACCAACAGCACCCATAGCCTCCCCTGCACCAATTCCTGCCCAACCTGGTACAAGTCCAGAGGTGCTGGTTCCTAACCCCCAAGTCACTATTGACGGTAAACCTGCACAGCCTGCTGGGCCTGGTCAACCCATCAGCCAAGCCCCACCTTTCTTACCTAGAGCCGTCGCCCCACCTGTGGGCGATATCGCCATCTCCAATACTGATGCTTCCCCTAGCACGATTGATTTAGGCACCCAAGAACGGGTTCCCCGCTTGGTCTTGCGAGATGCACCAGTGCGGGAAGTATTATCACTGCTGGCGCGGGCTGCGGGGATGAACTTGGCTTATGTCAGTGCTGGTGCAACCGAGGGACAAGCTGCGTCAGGTCAGCCAGCTGCTGCTGCTGGTAAAGATGGACAGACAATCTCTCTAGATATAGAAAACGAGCCTGTGCAAGATGTGTTTAACCATGTCTTGCGCTTAAGTGGTTTAGAAGCTAACCGCAGTGGGCGCACAATTTTTGTCGGGCCGAATCTACCCAACGCCACCCGTGACACAGTGATGCGTAACCTGCGACTCAATCAAGTAACGGTGGGAGTCGCCTTAAACTTCTTGGTGGGTATGGGGGCAGAAAGTGCTGTCAGCCGTGAACGACAAGTTACTAGTGTGAATGCTGTACCCGTGGGCGCTGGGGCTGCTCCTGTTACCCAAACTCAGACGACCACAGAAACCAGAATTGAGCGTCTTACTCTGGAAGATTCTAAATACACAACACCTTTATTGCGAGGTTTACAGGCATTAGGAGACGAGCGCACCAATTCTATCACCTTGGTTGGTTCTCCTAAACTTGTTGAGGTGGCAATGGCGCAATTAACTCAGCTTGATATCCGCCGTCGTCAAGTAGCAGTTAACGTCAAGATTATTGATGTTAATCTGTCCGGAGAGCAGTTGTATAACACTAGCTTTTCCTTTGGAGTTGGCAATAACTTCTTTAGTAGTGATGGTGGTGCCGCATCCCTAAATTTTGGCGGTTCAAGACCACCTACCAGTGCTGAAGTTGGCAACAGTGTGACTAGTACACCTGTAATCCAGAATCCAATTACAGGATCGCCTTTCTTTGAACCAAACAGTTCCGTATCTATTCCAGGAACTACCCCAGGTACGGTAATAGTAGACCAAAACGGCAATATCTCTAGAGCGGCAAACTCAGGTTCTGGAAACTTTTACCAGCCTGTTGCACCTACTAGCAATGGAAACCCCCTGCAACCAGGGTTCTCTGAAATCACTCCAGCAACAGATAACATCATTACACGCAATGCTGATGGCACAACGACTGTTTCACAAGGTACTCTAGGTTCAGCTGTTGCATCTCTTCCCTCTCTATACCAATTCCCCAAACGTCTCCTTGCTAGTCTACAAGCTCAGGTAACAAGTGGTAATGCCAAGATTTTGACTGACCCAACTCTAATTGTGCAAGAAGGTCAACAAGCTCTTGTTAACTTGACTCAGGAAGTAGTCGGAAACATCACTCTCGAAACTACAGATAATGCTGGTGGCTCCAGAACAGAGAGAAGAATTGATAAACAAAAAGTTGGTTTAACCTTAAATGTGAAAATCGAGCGCATTGATGATAACGGTTTTGTTTCATTATCTGTGGCTCCAACTGTCAGTGCGCCCTCAGCAGCTGAAAACACAGGAAATGGACGCATTATTTTAGTTTCTGAACGCTCTCTTACTTCAGGTATGATTCGTCTACGAGATGGTCAGACACTAGTTCTCTCAGGAATTATTCAAGACCAAGACCGGACAAGTGTCTCCAAGATTCCTATTTTGGGTGACATTCCTCTTCTCGGTTCGCTGTTTAGAAGCACAAACAGAACCAATGAGCGTAGAGAAGTGATTGTGTTACTGACACCTCAAGTCATGGATGACTCTGAGCGCTCCTCTTACGGCTATAACTACAACCCCAGTCCAGAGGTGCGGCAAATCCTCGAACGTCGTGGTTATAAAGCGCCTGGTAAATAGTAATTCGTAATTACAAAGCGACGAATCCCCGACTTTTTTAAAAAGTTGGGGATTTTCTATAACACTACCTACTCGACATTTCTTTTCCTGTGAAACTTACATACCTCAACATATACCGCCCACCTACTTAAGTTCCTGACTCATAGCCTAAGTCCTCTGAAGAGGACTCAAGAAAAAATTGATTACAGCCCACTTAAGTGGATGTTTGAAAAGTCCTCTTATCGGTATCAAAAGTTTTAGATCCCTCTAAATCTCCCTTAAAAAGGGAGACTTTGATTCCGGTTCCCACCTTTTTAAGGGGGGATCTCAAAGTGCCTAAAGTCACAGCAAAAAACTTTTCAAAGAGACTCTAAGTGGACTTGCGGTATTAGACTTGGAATAAATTCCGAGGCGGGTATAGATACACCGTCTTTGATGGTGCGGTGTTTGGCGACAACGCACCCTACTGGCGTGTCTAAGCTAATTTTGTGTATTAACAATCTCTTGTAGTACGGGCAATATGCCCGTTTTAATTAGCGGGCAAGATGCCCGCACCACAAGAAAATTGTTGGGAGCATCCCAATTTTGCAAAAATAAAATTTGTAGTGGGAGCATCTTGCTCCCTAATGTCCAGGAAGCGAGCTAGAGAGCCATCACTACAAAAAAATAAATTTACACATTTGGGATGCTCCCAAATTGTTTGCATCATTTTAGGCTTGTCAGTCCACTACATTGAAATTTCCTAACATAATTAATAATATTTTTAAGCCCGACCCTATCAATCTTAACTTTTACCTCTTGCCTATTACGCAAACAGTTACTATACCAATTCTGATAACAGGAATACCAATTTTAAGAGGCTATTTTTCAACAAAGGTCAAATCTATAGAACTTGAAAGGTAAATGAATATAATTACAATTAAGGAGATCTTGAAATGACTTGAAGCACCCAATTATATTTTTTGACAATTGTTTACAAACAACCTCTAGGCGATGAAGTTTGACAGCCTGTCTTTTGACGGAGGAAATAACATCAAACGAAAATTGTAGAGGAAATTTTTGCACCAAATACGCCTTGGTTGTAGAGGGAACACGAGATGAAGAAAATTATTTCAGTCATACTGTTAGGCATAGCAATCTTCACTTTTGCCTTCAGTAGTCCAGCTTTAGCAGCAGACGCAGTTAGTGGAGCCAAAGTATTCAGTGCTAATTGTGCCCAGTGTCATGCAGGTGGTAAAAATTTAGTTAACGCAGCTAAAACCCTAAAGAAGGCAGATTTAGAAAAGTATCATATAGACACTCCAGAGGCTATTATCGCCCAAGTTACTAAGGGTAAAGGTGCTATGCCTGCCTTCAGTGGTCGTTTAAAACCTGGACAAATTGAAGACGTAGCTGCTTACGTGCTTGATAATGCAGATAAGGGTTGGAAGAAGTAAGCCCATATCTAAATAGACATCTGGTGAAAATGAGAAAAGGGCGAACAACCATTCGCCCCTATAAGGGGGTTTCGACTATCGCATATTTAACCTCTGGAGATGTCTAATTACCAAATCATAATTAGCGGGACACCACGTCCATACGTGTCAATTTAAGCCCTGGCGAATAGAATTCGCGGCTATACAGACGAAGTCCGCCTGCGCGGACTAACGAAAAATTTGGGTTTTGAAACCCTGGGTCAGCAGGTTTTGTCTGTGTATACGAGCCAGCGCCGTGGGCAGGTTTCCCGACTTGTTCGCGCAGCGTCTCCCCTTGGGAGAGGCGACTGGCGTGCGGTTTCTAACCGCCCATTTTGGTTAAGTCAACACCAATGCACCACGCCCCGCTAATTGATTGTCTAGATGCCGAAATTGTCAATTGTGCTGCTTATGACTTATTTCTGGCGATTATTTTTGAGTGTGATAATTGCTGTTTGTGTGAACTTTGGGACAGATGACACCAACTCACTAGCCATCACTACTACCCCAACAATAGCGAGCGAATTTTTGAGATTGGGTGTAGAAAAAATGCAACAGGGCGATTATCAAGAAGCAATCCAGAGTTGAAATCAGGCGGTGCAACTGCGGGAAAATTTTAGTTCAGCCTATAGCGATCGCTGTCTTGCTGATCTCCAAATCCAAGAATACCATCAGGCGATCGCAGATTGTACACAAGCCATAAATTTAACACCAAATAACCCTGAGGCTGATCTCAACCGGGGACTAGCACACTACAGACAAGGTAATTATACAGCTGCTATTGCTGATGATCATCAAGCGATCGCACAGTTGTGCATCTAACTATGACAGCTTGTCTTTTGACATATATTTCCAGTAACACAAACAATAAAACTAATACCAATTTGAGAAAAGAAAGCGACAGATACAAAACTTAAAATCCAGGTTCAAATCTGGTTTTCTTAATTTTGAATTTTGAATTGGTATAGTTACTGTTTTTACTGGGTGTGAGAGACAAACGTGAACAGGTATTTTTTTATATTTCCAGTTGTTATCCAGGGTTTAATCATAGCATTTCCTACCTTTGCCGTTGAGCATGAAAGCAACAGTAAAGTAGGCGATGAATCACACGAATCAACTTCAGAAATTCCCAATTTAGCAGAAATTAAATTACCTACTACCAGTGCTGATTTATTAACTCAGCAATCTCAAGATGATGAAATTATCCCAAGAAATCAGCCAACAGAGCAAGAAACAAAAAAACCGACTCCTGAAGACGCAGCAGATATTTCTATAGAAGTTGTGGGAGAGGAAGATAACCTACCTCAATCTACACCAGTTTACATAATCGATAAAGAAGAAATTCAAAAACAAGGTGCTACCAGTGTAGCTGATGTGTTAAAAAGAATGCCTGGTTTTGCCATTAATGATGTGGGTCATGGGGCAGATATTCACACAGGTACATACTACCGAGGAGCCTCAATTAATCAATCTGTATTTTTGATTAATGGCAGACAAATTAACACCAATATTAACACTTATCATGGTGGAACTGACTTAAATAGTATTCCTGTAGAATCTATCGAGCGAGTAGAACTGTATAGCGGTACTGCTTCCGCTTTATATGGTTCATCAGCATTTGGCGGCGTAGTTAATATCATTACCAAAAAAGGTTATGGTAAGCCTAAACTAACTAGCAGTTTAGAATTTGGCTCATTGAGTTCTAATAATCAACAGTCTAGCTATAGTGGTTCTGTCGGTTCTTTAACCTATAACTTTAGTTTTGAAAGGTTTTTTATAGATAACCGTTATCGTGTCCCTATAGGATCTGCTAACCGTGATGCTCAAGGATTTTTATCGAATGCAGATACAGCTACCAGTACCTACTTTGGTAATATTGCTGTTGATTTAGATCAAAAAAACTCCCTCAGCTTTGATGTTACTAAATTGAGCAGTCGGCGGGGCTTAATTTATTTTGGTTTTCCTCTCCAAAAAGACAGACTAGACCATGATGGATTAAACGCTGGCTTGTCTTGGAAAAGTCGCCTAGGTAATGGAGAAAATTCAGTCCTCACAACCACAGTTGGTTATAACCAAGATTATTTCAGTACTTACGGCCCTACAGTTTTTCAAGGTAGGGAATTTTATCGTACAGGCATTTTAGATACCCAACAACTCACAGCCAGAATTGATCATGATTGGAAAATAACCCCTAATAATAAATTACGGTGGGGGTTAGATTTGAAGAATACAGATTTAGCTGGCGATGTTCTGAGTAATAGCCCCAATAGAATTGCTAACAACGAAACTGAAAACAGAAATCTGTTCACTACAGCCTTATTTGCTGTCAATACTTTGAATATCAGCGAAAGTTTTCAGGTAGATTTAGGACTCAGACAAAACTTTGATGGGCAATTTGGCAGTTATTTGAACCCTAGTGTGGGATTACATTATGCTGTCGCCCCAACTGTTGCTGTGCGTGGAAGTTGGGCGGGAGGACAGCGCAATCCAGGTTTAGATCAGTTGTATGTTTATGATACAGTTCATGGCTGGGAACCAAACCCCGATTTAAAACCAGAAACAGGCTCATCTTGGACTGCGGGAGTCGATGTCAATTTTTCTGATAGTTTGAGGGGACAGTTTACTTATTTCGGTAGTAGTTTAGATAATCGTCTAGGAATCATTGCCGGCAGATGGGCGAATATTGGGTTAGTAGATACCAATGGTTTAGAGGCAGCATTACAATTAAAACTTGCTGCTAATTGGTCAACTTTTCTCAACTATACCTATACAGATGCCAAAATTAAAACCGGGACAGAAGCTGGTTTACAGTTAGGGCTAATTCCTTACTCTGTGCTGCAAACTGGTATCGGTTATCAAAATTCTGGATGGCAGGCTAATTTGTATGTTACCTACAACAGTGGCGCTCGTCGTGCCTTGTTTAACCGTGCGGGTGAACAGACTACAGATTTTGTACCATCTTTTGTGAATTTAGACCTCAGTGGTCGGGTGCCCCTAACTCGGAATTTGGGATTGACAGTTTACCTAGAAAATTTATTAGGTGACCAATACGAGCGAGTTAATCGTATCTATAGTCCAGGATTGACTTTTCGTGTGGGCTTGACATCAGATTTCTAGGGTAGTGACGTGCCGGAATCTATTAAAATGGCTGATATGAGAGCCAGAATTGAAAATCAAGTACTTATCCTCAATCACGAAGACCTACCAGAGTTTAAAAAAGGTGGTTCTGTGGTGAGAAATTCCTATTTTTGGGCACTACGTTCAATTGCTGGGCAGGCTTCGCGGTATCGTGATTGGGAATACGAATCAGAGGTTTGGCTGGCGTTGTCGCGGATGCTTTTGTCTTTTGCTGAGTCCGGATATTTGGGTTATCGAGAAACTATCCTGGAATTTCCGTTATCGCAAGGAGAAATCCCCTCTGTGTTGCGGAGTGTATCGACTTGGGAATAATCACAAATCTTATAGCAGGGAACGGGGGTGAAAGATGATGAAGTACAGGTTTCTGAGTACTATATTTGCTGTAAGTGTTGGAGTATGGTTACTACCTCACTCAATGGTTGATGCAGTTACTTTCAGAGATGGTACAGTTAGCTTTGTCCAGCCACCACGGCTGGTGAGTGCGACAACTCCATACAAGAGTACCCATGAATGGGATACAACCTACTATTTCACCCTAGAAGTACCAGCTAATTCTGGGGAACCACTCCAGCGAGTTAGCTTTAACCAAATACAAGGTGTGGAAGTAATTGAATTCAATCAAAAAACTACCTTTGCCTTTGAAGGGACACGTAAACGCAAGGGTGTAAACTTAGGAATCAATGCTGAAAAAAGCGATCGCCAAAAACAAACTTTTACTGTTACCTTCGACCCCCCAGTATCACCAGGTCAAACAGTAACTATTGGTCTCAAAACTTTCCGCAATCCCCGCGTTGGCGGTGTCTACTTAATTGGTGTGACAGCATTCCCCTCAGGAAATCAGGCGGCTGGTCAATTTCTCGGTATCGGACGCCTACAATTTTATGCCCCGTCTCGATTCGGACCTTTCTTTTAAATATATATGCCGTGGGTCTGACTCTGCATCCGCGACTCCGAAACAGTGGTGGGATATAGAGCAGGAAAAGGCGATCGCATCAATGATTAATAATATCAATAAATTTTAATTAGACCTTGTTTTTTAACTTCATCTGTGCAAATCTCATAAATATATAATACGGTAAGTCTATGATATTATCGTAGTTTACACATAAATAACTGTGGACTAGCAACTGCTCTTTTCCTTTGAGCTGTTGTCATACTTTTGGATAGCGGGAACTCATTTAATTGGTTTGATCATTGGGGTGTTGACACTTGATCTAGAGATGCAAAGCGCTTAAATTGTCAATTAAATCTGCAACTGGATAGCCAATGTCAAAAGCCGTTTGAATACTGTATATATGCTCACTAGCTAAATATTTAGTGGTGGCGTTCTCGGCTCTTTTTTTGGTATCTACATCGGAGGAATCTGTCAGGGGAATGACATTTGGGCGCTGGGATTATTTTTATTAACTGTAGCGGCGTAAGACGATGGCGTAAATCATGAAAGGTTTATAGTGTACCCCTCGGGGGAAGCAAGCTACGCGTAGCATCTCGCAGAGAGGACTTTAGTCCCCGAAAAAGGGCTAGAGACTGACTACAAGCTTATTTTATTTTTGGCGTTGCTGATTCAAAATGACGCCCAATTTCTTTCACCTAGCAAGAGAAGGAATCAATATCAATGACACACCTGTTTGAATCATTCAGGATTCGTGAAGTTACCTTTCGCAATCGCATTGCTGTTTCACCAATGTGTCAATATTCCAGTACGAATGGATTTGCTAACGACTGGCACAAGATTCATTTAGCTTCTCGTGCAGTTGGCGGTGCTAGTTTAGTTATGACAGAAGCTGCGGCTGTGGAAGCCAGGGGGCGTATTAGTCCGCAAGATTTGGGAATCTGGTCAGATGAACACATAGAAAACTTAGCCGAAATTGTGGGATTGATTCATAACTTTGGTGCAGTGGCGGGGATTCAACTTGCTCATGCTGGCAGAAAAGCTAGCACTGCTAAACCGAGTAAGGGAGGGAAAGCGCTGGATGAATCTCAGGAAGGTTGGCGGCCATTGATTTCCAGTAGTGCGATCGGTTTTAGTAAAGATAGCCCTGTACCTGAAGCTTTAAGTATAGAAGGTATTAAACAAGTTACTGATGCCTTTATCCAAGCTGCTAAACGTTCCCTCCAAGCTGGTTTTAAAATAGTGGAAATCCATGCAGCTCATGGTTATCTGATACACCAGTTTCTCTCCCCTCTTTCTAACCAGCGCCAAGATGATTACGGTGGTAGTTTTGAAAACCGTATCCGTCTCCTCAGAGAGGTGGTAGAGGGAGTGCGAGAAATTTTGCCACAATCATATCCACTATTTGTCAGAATCTCCGCCACTGATTGGGTAGACAAAGGTTGGAATATTGAAGAAAGTATCGCCCTCAGCAACAAACTCAAGTCTCTGGGTGTGGATTTGATTGACTCTTCTTCAGGGGGAATTATACCGGGCATTAATGTTCCAGTTAAACCAGGCTATCAAACTCATTTTGCCGAACGCATCCGCCGTGAAGCAAATATCTATACAGGCGCTGTCGGTTTAATTACATCGGCTGAACAAGCCGACCAAATTATTCGTACAGGAAGCGCTGACCTAGTGCTTTTAGGGCGCGAATTACTCCGTAATCCTTACTGGCCCCACTTAGCAGCCAAAGAACTAGGACACGAAAAACTCTGGCCTGTTCAATATGACCGTGCTTGGCTGTAATCAAGGGTGCAGGGTGAGAAAGAATTTTCAGGTTTTTGTACAGATGTAGAAATCATCACTAATTAGCCTGACATAATATTAATCAGATGGTGTCCGGCTAATTAGCTTAATCGCAAGACCTCTCCCTGATTTTACATAGTAAAACTGTTCCTTTCTAATTCAGAGAAGGACAGACTTGAACTTTATCCTAGGCAAGATTATAAAATTTTGAAAAAAACAGTGCTAAGTTTCTCCAAATCTGATAACATCGACTGACTATTGTGGGTTTATATCTGATCTTTAAACTAACCACTTGGCCTTTACGTCAAGTTGATAGGATGTTCCCACAGTCTACAAAGCCGTACTCCTTAGTAGGTGTTACTGTAATTAACTTGGTACTTCTGGTGATGATTAGAAATATTTCACCTTTGGGAATCTTGACCAATTTAAATTTTCAGTAACGTTAGTGCCTATTTTTTCTGTTCTGTGGTTTCAACTTCAATTTTTTTTAACATCTGCTCCTCAACCTGACACACAACTCAATTAATCGCTTCAAGTACTCAATTCGGAGATAGAAATGAAAAACCTTATCCCTGTTTTAGTTAGTGGCATTCTGTTAGTTGGTATCTTTGGCTGCCAAGAAGCTACGAAAACTGGATTAGAAACTCCTAACACTACTAATGAAGCTAGCAAGCCAGCAAAGGAAGCATCTCAAAAAACTGCAACCGCCGTCAAAGATGCTACTGACAAAACCAAAAAAGTAATTGCAGGTGTAACTGGCAAAACTAACAGCTTAATTCTCAGCAAGTTAGAAAAAGATATACCTGGCAGCAAACTAACAGTAGAGGATAAAGAAGGTGTTGTTACCATCAAAGGAACAGTTCCCACTGAAGCAGACCTCAAGAAAATTGCACCTTTAGTTAGGCAACAAAAAGGTGTTAAGAGCGTCAAAGTGGAAGCAAAAGCTGTATCTGCTAAACCGCAATAGAATTATTAATAGGGTGGGCATTGTTTAAGGTATTGTTAATATTTATGCTAAAATTTCGGCAATGCTTACCCTATAATAACTAGCTACATCATCCAAGGGTTGCTCTACCAACATCAGCAACGCCCCCTATTCATCGGCCTCAATTATCTGGGCTAAAACTTGGGACTTACTCAACTCACTCACCAAACGATGTGCTTGGTGTTTGTAGAGAGGATACTTTAATATCCCTGGCAGTTGATTCATCAGAGTTCTGGCCAGATGCATATCACAACCGGAAACACGCGAGATTACAGATGCTCCTGCAAAAGCTGCTTCTGATGAAAAAGCTTTTTTGACTAGTACTTGCCATTCAGGAATGGCGATCGCTCCCTGTTCAACTCGTTGCAATCCTTCAATAGTTGCCAAAACAATTAAGCGATCGCCTACAGCCAACTCGATATCATCAGATGGCATAAATTTAGGGACTTTACGGCTAGCCCTGGAATGGAAAATTGGCACTACCCCATAACCATAAGCAATTTCCGCTAGCAATCGTCCGTTGAGGGTATCATCTGTTTCAATTTGATATTCAGTTACTAGAATAGTTTGGTTATCTAAACGAAATACATTTAAAATATTTTCACCAAATGCCGCCCCTACAAATGCTTCAGCCGCTAGTGCGTAAACACCCAAAACTTTGGCGTAGGGAAGCAACTGACTTATATTCTCACTGAAGCGGGGGTCAAAAGTTCGGATTACCAAGTTAGCTTTGGGGTTGACAGTATGTGCCTTCAAAGCAATTTCTAAGTTTGCTACCTCATCATCAGTGACAACAATTACACTTTTGGCAGTAGTAATATTGACTCGGCTCAAAGCATTTTGAATATTCCCCGTAATTAGCGGAATTCTGGACAATATCCCCAGTTCCAAGTCAGTGGAATTAACACCTACAAAAGGTTGCTTGAGTTCTTGTAGCAATTGTGCCACTAGCTGACCAACCCTCCCTAATCCAATCAGCACCACATGGTCAGTTTTTGGCACTGGGAGACGACGACCCTTAGAAAACTGGAATTTAGCAGATAAAATCCTCTCAGCCATGAGGGCATAGAGAATACCAACAAAAACCGTGCCTGCAACCGTCAAACTGATGTTAAATAGATACAACCACCAAGGAAGATCAGAAGTCATTTCTAACTCGCCAAATAGGTCGCCGTAACCACCAATCATCATCACCAAAGCAATATTAAAGGCATTTTGCCAGGTAATTTGGGGATAGTGTAGCTTGTATAACAGGGTTCCACAGCAGAACAGGTTCACCATGAGAACAGTGGAAACTACTCCTACACGGCGAGTTTGACTACTCTCCTCCCAAAACTGAGTGAGCCTATTGCGGAAACTTCGCCACTTCATATTGGCCATGATTCCCCGCCATAATTGCCGCAGATTTGTGTCAGGTCGTTTTGAATGAGTGATCAGGTTTTCGGTGGCTTCAATATAGGCGATCGTCTCTCCTGGGAGAGCTGGAGCATCTGGCTCCCATTGGTAGAATCCCTGTGGTAGAGGTTTTCTGGCCCTGGTGTGAGTAATCACTCGGCGATGGATACTATTGATTTGAAATAGTTGCAAGTGATTACTCCAGCGATGGGAAGCATCGATTGTCACTTTAAAAACTCGCAGTAACTGATTTTCTAAAGTGAAGAATCCGATAGTTTCATTGCTCAAAGCGGCAAGCGCAAAGCTTTTAGCTGGTAGTTGAGTAGCATCAAAAGCGACAAAATTACCGAGGTTTTCACTGAGCAAATCATTTAAATTTGCCTGTGCTGACCGCACTACCAGCCTGACATGAGGATTAAGCGATCGCGCGGCAAAAGCTGCGGCAATATTAATGCGCTCATCACTGGTGACAATGAGAATTGCCCGACATTGGCGAATACCTGCTTGTTCTAATATCTTGGGTTGGCGACAATCACCAATTACTAATTGATCTACTAAATCAGGTAAATCGGGGATTTCCCATTTTGAAAAATTTGTCGCTTCAATAGCATTGACTTTGACACCGAACTCTTTCAGTACAGATACGCAATACTGACCCAGACTCCCCAGCCCACAAACTAAGAAAAAGTTTGTATCTACTGTTGTATTCTGTTCCATGCCAATTAGCGTGCTTCTATCATTCTAGGCAGAGGAAATGCTTTCTAAAAATGACAATTTCGCTCATATCAATACTGTAATGCGTCAAAGGATGTTTTCAAAGATTTGGGCACAAACAGAACAGAAAGTTTGTAGTGCTTTTCAATCGCCATATTTCTCAACCAACACTACCTTTGCCAATTTGGTATCAGAAATACAAATAAGAAATCGTCACAGATTAAGGTCTGTGACGACTTTCAATTTTCAACCTGCGGCAACTTACAAAAATATTACCTGCATTGGCTGAAGTTTATACACAGGAACAATCATTAGATGGCGCGACGGCGGCGAACCATTACCATTCCACTTGCGACTAAACCAAGACCCAACAAAGAAGCAGGTTCAGGCACGGAAGTAACAGGGGGTTTTGTCCCTACTATATTAGAAACGAATAATGAAGCGTGAGATAATCCTTTACCTGCGTTTCCACTGCCATCTAAATCAACACCGATAGTGTTGAATATTCCTGTTAACCCTTTAGAGAAATCATAATCTTGGAATAGGTAAGCACTGTACCCATTACCTGCCTTGAGGCTAACTACGAATGTGTTGCTAGACAATGCTGTCCCCAAATTTCATTGGTATAAGTTCATCAATCAAATCGGATTGCGGTAGACCACATACATACCACCGACAGACAGGACAATCAGTTTTATTAGCGATTTACTCAGTACCTCGCCAGATTGGGAAAAACTATATCATTAAGACTAAAAGAGACTAAGGGGCAGATTGAGAAAGAGTTTTCAGGTTTTTGCACATAAAATTTAAGTTAATGTCCCAGCATTTTATCTCGCAGATGCTTGATGCGATCGCGGAATTTTGCCGCCTCTTCAAATTCTAAATTTTTCGCCGCTTCTTTCATCTGTGCTTCAAGTTTAATAATCAATTCGGGAATCTGTTCTAGTGGCAATTCATCTATATGTTCATCGACAACCTTTAAGTCAGTTGCATTCAACCGTCGAGAAACATCTAAGAATGATAAAATGGCGTTACTAGACTTTTTGACAATCGGTTGGGGTGTAATTCCATGCATCCGGTTATGAGCCATCTGAATGCCTCGCCGCCTGTCAGTTTCGTCAATAGCTTTAATCATGCTATCGGTCATATTATCAGCATACAAAATCGCTTGTCCCCGGATGTGACGCGCGGCTCTACCAATAGTTTGAATTAAGGAACGTTCAGCTCGCAAGAACCCTTCTTTATCAGCATCCATAATTGCAACCAGGGATACCTCTGGTAAGTCTAAACCTTCCCGCAACAAATTGACACCCACCAATACATCAAAGTTTCCCTCGCGTAAATCTTGTAAAATCTCAATGCGTTGAATGGAATTAATTTCCGAATGCAAGTATCGCACCCGGATACTGTGGTCTTGCAGATATTCAGTTAAATCTTCCGCCATGCGTTTAGTTAAGGTGGTAATTAACACGCGTTCTTGGCGGTCAACTCTGTCTTTGATTTCTCCTAATAAATCATCTATTTGTCCTTCTGTAGGACGCACGGAAATTTCTGGGTCAATGACGCCAGTGGGTCGAATTACTTGCTCAACTATATGATCTTCTGAAATTTCTAATTCCCAGTTTCCTGGGGTAGCGGAAACAAAAATACATTGGTTCACCTTTGACCAGAATTCTTCTGCCTTTAATGGACGGTTATCAGCCGCACTGGGTAGTCGAAATCCATGTTCAATTAATACTTTCTTCCTGGCTTGGTCGCCGTTATACATGCCCCGAATTTGTGGTACTGTAACGTGAGATTCATCAATCACTAATAGCCAATCTTTAGGAAAATAATCAATCAAACACTCTGGCGGTTCTCCGGAATGTCTTCCTGCTAAGTGACGGGAATAGTTTTCGACGCCGTTACAGTAACCGACTTCGCGCAGCATTTCTAAGTCATAGCGTGTTCTTTGATCTATGCGTTGCGCTTCTAATAATTTTCCGTTTGCTTCTAAGTTGGCTTTTTGCTGTTTTAATTCACTTGCAATGTCATCACAAGCTACTTCTAACCTTTCTTCTGGGGTGACAAAGTGACGTGCAGGGTAAATATTCACAGCTTCCATGCTGCTGATAATTTCACCAGTCACTGGGTCAATGTAACGAATGGCATCAATTTCATCGCCAAAGAATTCCACCCGAATAATTCGGTCTTCGTAAGCTGGGCCAATTTCTAAGACATCACCCCGGACGCGAAACTTTCCCCGTCCCATTTCTAGATCGTTGCGGCCATACTGCACTGATGCCAAATCCCGGAGAATTTGGCGTTGATTAACTTCCATCCCAATTTGTAGGGGAATCGCCGCTTTTAGGTATTCGGCGGGAATCCCTAAGCCGTAGATACAGCTAATCGAAGCCACAACGATGACATCACGACGTTCAAACAGCGATCGCGTCGCTGAGTGGCGTAACATATCTATCTCATCATTAATTGCAGCTGTTTTTTCTATATAAGTATCCGTGACGGGAATGTACGCTTCTGGTTGATAATAGTCATAGTAGCTGACGAAATACTCGACAGCATTTTTGGGAAAGAATTCCCGCAACTCATTACACAGTTGTGCCGCGAGAGTTTTGTTATGCGCTAGCACCAAGGTAGGTTTACCAACTTTCTCAATCACTGCGGCTACTGAAAATGTCTTACCAGTTCCCGTAGCTCCTAGTAAAGTTTGGTAACGATTACCGGATTCAATACTTGTCACAAGTTGGGCGATCGCATGTGGTTGATCGCCTGTCGGACTAAAAGGCGCTTGCAGACTAAATTCAGTCATACTGTTTTGCTGTCGATACCCTATCTCATAGTAACGAGACTGTTTTGCACTCGTGTTCTCTCCTGAGTTTACTCAATACATAGCAACTTTTCGTAACAAAAATTTGTAATTAGGATTTACTTATGTGTAAGTTTTGAAGATAATTATACATATGCAAGGTTTTTTAAGGTTAAACTCTCATATATAGAGAAAAAATTCACGTCTGTTTACTTATTGTAAAAACAACTTAAAAAACCAGAGGAGTTGATTTTATGACCGTTAGTGGCACTGGCAAAGCCATCAGTCCTCGACAAAAGCATACCAAGCTGAAAGGGGACACCACAGTTGAAGTTGAAAATAATCAAGGTAGTAAATTGAGTACAGATAAAGTAGAATCAAGCGCTGACCAATCAGTACAAGCAGAATCTGCTAAAAAAGCGGAAACCAAAGAATCACTAGCGATCGCCGCGATGCGTCCTATCGGTGGTAGCGACTTAGAAGTTGCGGAAAAACTCTCAATTGCTGGAGTACGCCCAATTACTACCAGCGAATTGCAAGTGGTTAGCACCTATAACTCAATGGGAATTCGCCCAATTAGTGCCAGTGAAATGCATGTGGTTAGCAGTATTAACCTCTCTGGGATTCGTCCGATTGCTTCTAGTTCACTGGTTGTTTCTGAAAACTATTCAATATTTGGTAATCGTCCGATAGCATCTAATGAGATTGATAATTCCGAAGGTCTGATGGGTTATCTAGATTAGATATCAAAGTCATCCCCATAACTTCATGACCTGGTTTATTCAATAAGCCAGGTTTTTCTATTAAGTATTAGTTGATTATATATCAATCATCAACAATTTGGTTTGTAGTGAAGATTTTAGTCCTGATTACGAAAATCTTTCACTCAATATCATGATCACACATATTTCTCACATACAAACAATATAATTTCTGCATCTATTTCTCTTACTTTAAGCATAGATAAATAATGTATCCTCTGACAGAAGGCTACAGGGAAAGTCTTAAGTTACTTTGTAAAAGTAATAACAAATACTTTCAAAGTTGATTCTCTACTTTGAAGCAAGTAGTTTACTAATTAAGGAGAGCAACATGAGCTTAGAAAAACGGGCAAAAGCTACAGCCAAAAATATTGAAGGTAAAGCCCAAGAAGCAGCAGGGAATGTAACAGGAGATCCAGAAGATAAAGCTAAAGGTAAGGCAAAACAAGCTGAGAGTGAAGTACGCCACGGCATTGAGGATGTCAAAGATAACGTCAAGAAAAAGATGGACTAACAACCATCAGATAATTGGGATTCTATTTTATTTTTAGAGACGTTTTGATTGATTACATCTCTAATGCAAATCAAAGGAAATAGTGTAAGGGCGTAACTTGCTTCTACTTCTGAATCATAGCCCTACGCCCTTAATTAGGCTATATATTCAGTTGATTTTAAATAAGTTTTTTAGGAGAAGAAAAATGATTTTGCTTCAGCAAAGTCGCAAATTCTTGACGACTGTTATCTTAATTTTGTTACTGACCATAACTACAGCCTGTGCAGGCGGTAATGTAACACAAGCTGACCGCACAACTAACGTACCAGCAATTGGTAGGGATGTAGCTTTTGCAGAATTAGAGCGAGGTAACACCCCAGCAGGGCAAAGTTTTGGTAACTGGGTTGTGCAAACATCTAGAGGGTTAGTTCAGGATGCTTATGTACGTGATAATAACAAGCTAGGTATTGTAATTTCTCCGCAAGTAAGCCCTAATGAAGTGCGTCCTTTGGCGAGATCGTTAGTTGAAGGTTTTCGGAAAAATTTCCCTAATCAAAACCTAAGAGTTTTGGTATATGCTCCTGACAAAAAGCTAATTTTGACTGCTCAGTATGATACTCAAACTAGTCAAGTTAAGTATAGCTAATAGGGAATTAGGGATTGGTGAATATTTTTCCCAGTCTCCAGTAGCGCAATCAGGACTTTAACGGCAAAAAGGAGTAATGACTATGACAAGTAGTGAAGAATATAAGCGTCAAATAATGAGAGATTTGGCTGGGGGAAATGTCGAATCTCTGGACAATTTTTCTGATGATTCCACGACTGAATACGAAAACTTCGATGATTTTGCTCAACGGACAACACCTGATCAACGTCGTCAATTATTTAGTCGTTCTGTAACTCCAGAACGGATTCCTACAAGCCAGATGGAGCCGGAGTTACAAAAAGCGATCGCCCAAATTAAACCCAACGAACGGGATGATGTCGCCCGCGCCTTTTTCAAACACTTCAAGTCTAGAGGCTTGGATGATCGACATCTAGAGCAACAATTGGGTCTTTCTACCCGCAATCCCAATCGCATGAATGCTGATGATGTCAGCCGTCTTGCATCCTTCGCCTATCACAACCACCCTGATATTTTCCGTGAGGTGCTGGCGGAACAACCAGGGATTATCAAGTTTTTCAGCAATCCCATTGTGGCAGGATTAATCGGTATTGCGGCTGCTAAGTGGTTGGGTGGCCGCAAGTAATCGCTGTTCAATGGCTGGACAAAAAGAAATTCATGCCCCATACTCATAAACCATGCCCTTTGTGGGTGTGGTTTTTATTTTTTGGTATTATATAGCCATAATTACTGGTATTATCGTGACAATTGCAGCTAAAGTCACAAGTATTTCAAAGACAAAGGCTAGATCAAAAACACAACTCATTGTTATCAGTGTTTCTAGATGTGAGAAATGTCAGATTATCAGTTTGCAACTGTTTTGAGTAAATTATAAATCTCACTACCGGGTAAATCTACCATCAACTTTTACCTTTATACAGGAGTGATGATCAATATAACTTTTATGTTTTGCTCGCTTGACGGTTGTCATATTGACAAACACGGACGCAAGAAACCAAATTTTTCATGCGCTAAAAACTTAGCTTATCCTACAAAAATTGCAGGGTAAGCCTATCATCGAATAACTGTAATTCTAAATCATTGAAAGCACTCTTTGAGATTTTATTCGCAATATGACTAAATCAGGCAATGAGCAACAAATCTTTCCTTTAGTAAAGGAACTCCAAAATTTTGCTTTGAACCAAGCAGGCTCAATGATGATTTTGCGAAGCTTGGGTTATGGACTGTTACTATTAGCATTATTTGACATAGTTGAGATGTCTATTCCATTAAACTTGATGAATCCGACCTGGGAATTTAATACCTTTGGGGCAATAGTTGAACGAGTACCTGTACCTTTAATTGGATTCGCGCTCATATTTTATGGAAATTTATATTCACGAGGTAAGTGGGAATTATTATGTTTGAAGCTTTTATCCTGGCTGACTTTATTTTTGGCAGTCTTATTCTTATTATTAATTCCTCTGGGTATTAGTAACACTATCAGACTTGGTAAGCAAAGCGATTTTCAAATAAATACTTTATCCCAACAACAAATATCTCAAGCTGAACAGATTGAAAAGCAAGTGAGCCAAGCTACACCTGCACAAATAGAGATTTTCTTGAAAGCACAAAGGCGCACATTAGATAATAAAACTAATCAGGAAAAGAAAAAGCAAATTTTATCAGAAATATCTCAAGCTAAAGAACAAATTAAGACTAAAGCACAAGCGACTCAATCTTCCCGCAATTTGACCTTACTGAAAAGTTCTGTAAAATGGAACTTAGGAGCTTTGGTTTCTGGGGTTTTGTTTTTCATTTTTTGGAAAACCACCAAATGGGCCAGAATTAAGCTTTAAAGCATTTAAGAATATTGTAATTTTGAACTTTTTTGGCAAACTCACCTTCTAACTAGTCCCAGAAAATACCATCGATTCTCACAGTTTTATGTTTTTCTTAGCCCGTGGATAGAGGTACTTCCCCATGTCAGCATCCAAACTAAAGGCATAATTTGGGTAGAGTTTTCATGGATTGGTATCCCCTGAAGTTAACTACTAATATCCAAAAATATGCTTTTGGAGAACGGCTAATTCCAAAACTTCTTGGTAAGCGTGGCTTGCCTTCTGGAATCATCGCTGAAAGTTGGGAGGTCAGCGACTACAAAGACAAAACAGGGACTGTGGTTAATGGCTCGCAGGCTGGGTGCACTTTACATGAACTCACCCTAGCTTACCCTGACGAATTCGTTGGTCGGGGCTGGCGGGGGCCACATTTCCCCCTACTATCCAAGTTTCTTGATGCATCTCATATGTTACCTGTGCATCTCCATGCTGATGATAAAACTGCTATGAGGTTGCACAATGAACCCAATGGTAAGACGGAAGCTTGGCATATTCTTTGGGCTTCCCCAGGAGCAACCGTATTAGCAGGTCTGAAGGCAGAATTTACACGAGAGCAATTATTTGCAGCTTTTGCAGCCTGTGACTATGATTCTGTCTTGGTGCGTCACTCGGTTCAAGCGGGAGACACTGTCTACGTGCCGGCGGGTATTATTCACTCTTTTGGCCCGGATACACTTGTCTTTGAAATTCAACAAACCTCGAATTTAGCTCAATCTGTAATGCCGACAGATTTGTATGGCAACAAGTATAACCAACAAGAATGGTACGCCAATATTAACGCCACCCTCGATGAGTTAAAAAACCATTATCATCCTCATCCACACAATGGTTTAAAGTTAAGCTCAGGCGCTAATTCTCGAATTTTTGGCTGTGCTGGCCCTTACTTTGCCCTTGAGCGTTGGATTTTGCACTCAGCCTATTTAGAACCTTCTCATCCTCGCCGTTGTCTGATTCTCTCCAATGTTGGCGATCGCGTACAATTAGAATTTGCTTCTGGTGTCGAGCGACTGGATTTAGGAGAATCTTGTATCTTGCCAGCAGCGATAGGAGAGGTTCGCATTGTTCCAGATAGTCAAGCTAATTTGATTGCTTGCTATCTTCCAGATTTGCAACGAGATATCATCGAGCCACTGCAAGCAGCAGGATATGATCAACAACAAATACAGCAGCTAGGGGAAGTAATACTAAATTCGTAATTCACAATTTTAGAGCATTGGTGTAAACTAAACCTCATTACATATTAACTGCGCCAAGTTTTGTCATACTAAACTATTGGTGTTATTTTCTCCCTTGCTTATGACCAGTGCGACAGCATTTCCTTGGCAGCAACAGGCTATTGTTCTGCACAGTCAACGCTTACTGAAGAGTTTTCACCATTGGCTGGGACGTTCTTTACTGGATGTGAGTGGTTCGCCAGAGGAAGTAGCACAGGTATTATTTGAAGCACCATTGGTTTTAGTTTCTCATGGTACTGAAGTAGATCCAATTTTTAACTACGGTAATCGCCAGGCTTTAGAATTATGGGAACTTCCTTGGGAAGAGTTTACCCGAATGCCTTCACGGAAATCAGCTGAAGCTATAGTACAACAAGAACGCGATCGCCTATTATCAGAAGCAGCGAATCAAGGATTTAGCTATTATTCTGGCATCAGAATTACTAGCACAGGGAAACGCTTTGAAATTACAGACGGTATCCTCTGGAATCTTGTAGATGAGCATCATCAGCATTGTGGACAAGCGGCTGTGTTTTCAAATTGCAAATTCATTACCTGAATACTGTCTCACAAACTTTCCGGATTCAGCTATTACGCACTTGATGTATCTTACAGTTTTTAAAAAAAGCAAAAATAGCCTGTAAGATGGAACATCCCACAGGCTGTACTAAATTTTCAGCAATATCTTGCACATTAAAGAGTATCTGGATCTATCCCCATAGCTCGCAATCTTTCTGCTAATAATTGGGCGCGTTGACGTTCTTGTTCAGCACGTTGACGTTCCTGTTCAGCACGTTCATCTGCTTGTTCAGCACGTTCATCTGCTTGTTCAGCACGTTGACGTTCCTGTTCAGCACGTTCATCACCAGTTAGTAAAACATTACCATCGTGATAGCACCAGCGTAACCAAACATCTTGTCTACCTTCAAATTTACCTTGCCACAAAGTGACCCCTAAACCAACTTGTTCTAACCAATTTTCTGATTTCTCAGCGTAGTACCTTCCCCTGAGTTCATAAACCTGGAGTATTTTTTCTCCTAATTGTTGGTTGGGGTCATATACGATGTAGTAACTCGCCCGCATTTGTTCATAAATTCGCAGTTTTTTGCCAAGTTCATCACCTTCTGTATTAGAGACAATCTCAATCACGACTTCTGGTGTTTTCCCGAAACGCCAAACCATATAACAACGATTTTGTTTCTCCCACCAATTTTGAGGCGCTTGCACATCTAAGCTGAGAAAGACATCTGGTACAATGGGGGGCTGGAGGTCTGTGTAGTAAATACCTACATTCGCTTCAGCTAAAAAAGTTTGGTTTTGTAGAGAACTATAAAGGGAGCCAACTAAAAGGCGTTGTTGTTTAGCAGATGCAAAGTTATCCACTGGTGTATCATCTTCGGTAACTAGCTGGTTGGCGTCTGGTATATAGAAATCATCGTCATTGATTAGAAGTTGCTCAACCATGACTTAATCCACTAATTGAGTGCGTTATTTATAGCTTAGTTGATTGAGAGGAGGAGATTAAGTTTTTTAGTTAGATTGTGGCTTCGGGTAAAATAACCACAACAAAAGGATGGTGAAAACTAAAATTCCCAGAATAAAAACTATAATCAGGGTTAGAGTATTGTTTTTTTGGCTGGCTTGGTTGTTTTCTGGAAGCGTTTCCAAATAGCTGGGGCTTTTTTTATATTCTTGCCACACCTCCGATTTTACACTAGTTGATAAACCCCGCCAGACTCCAGCTTGGATGAGTGTATCTTCGCTTTGAATACCTGTAACAACAACTAAAGGTAAGTTGTCAAAACTATCGCCTTTTGGCAAACATCTTGTTTCTAGTTCATAGGCTAGCTTTTCTCTTAAGATTTGGGAATCTTTACCTATTCTTCTCTCTTCTTTTGCAGGTGGAGAATCATGGATAGTAATAACTTCTTCTACGGATAATTTACTAATATCTGCTCCTAGTTTAAACCCATGTTCTTCATCAAAAACAACCGATTCGTCTATTTCTGCCCTTAAGTTTTCTCTTAGCTCATCTTGTAATGCAGCAGCAGCGATCGCTCTAATTTTTTGTTCATTTTCTGGAGAGTCTTCACCTACCCAAGCTACAGAGTTGCGAATGGTGCGATCGCGGAAATCTTTCCTTTCACTTGCTTCTAGTCCAGTAATTAGCAATAAAAACTTATTACTATAACGACCAATTACTAGGGAAAATACTTCACTTTGAATTAATTCATTTACCTGATTTTCTCTAATAATCTCAGGTGTTTCTGGTAGCCAAAAGTAGCCATCCTCCTGAGAAAATCCTCGACTACGAACGTAAATTTCCATATTAAATTAGCTCCTAGTCAATATTTAGCCAATAATCACCTTGAATAATGGTGAAACCATTATTAGTTTTGCAACCTTTAGCAAATTCACGCACGGCTTCTTTGAGATAATTATCTAAACTCAAAAACTCTCGGATAAAATTGAAAAATTTCCAGTTTTTTTGCTCAAGGTGCAGTTTTAGTAAAAACCGCAAAAGATATCTGAGTGGTTGTTCACTATCCTTGGGATTATATTTGGCATCATGACTAGTTTTGCGAAAGATAAATAGCGGCTCTTTGCCATTGATTTCAATGCGAGAAAAGAATACGCTCCCAACTGTTTGTACAGGTGTGATAACAACAGCTACCTGAGATTGCATTTCTCCCGTTTTCAAATCTGCTAGCAATTTGGCATATCCGGTTTTTACTTGATTAATTAGTTCAGCAGCACTTTGTTCATTTTGAACATACTTCTCACACCTCACTGGTGCTAATATTACCAATCTTGGTGAGTCAAGCTCTTGATAGGCTCTTTGAAAGTAATTAGTTATTAGTTGTGGTTTATTTATTGATTCATGCCACTGACCATTTTTTTCCATCAAAGCAGGAGCATCAATAGCAATAATGATAGCAGCAGATTCCCTGACAAAATTTTCAATCCGTTCTTTTTCTTCTACGGGACTTTTAGTAGAACTAAGGTATTCACCAGGGTAGTCTTGAAAGTGTAGTTTTAGGGAAGGTTTAGCACCCTTTTTACCAAGTTCAAAAAAGAAAGATTTGTAATCTTCTGTATTTTGCATCCATCCTTTGGTTTCAAAACTATCAGGTAGAGTTTTGAGTTCGGCTAAACGTTCTTGCAACAGTGCTGAACTATTTAAATCAGGAGTAAGTTGCAGATTGGTTTTGCCAATATTACTCTCAAACTGTTCATACATAGCTGTTAACAGGCTGGTTTTTCCCACACCACTAGCACCCAGCATAGTGATTTTCAGTTCATGCATATTAGTTATTAACCTGGCTTTGTTAATTCAAAAATTGTAAATGGTTTAATTGGTTAGCTGCTGTGGCTTGCTCCACTGAGTTTAACCATTCTCGATGCATTTTTGTCCATTCTCCTAACTGCTCAAATTGTGTTTGCCAAACTTGCGATCGCACTTCTTCTAAAAAGATGCGCCACTCTGTTTTCGCACCTTCCGCACGCAGTACGCGATCCACAAACTCCTCGACTATGGCAAAAGCAGCTTGGCCAGGTTCACAAAGTAGGTCTTCTAAGGCATTCTCGCAACCGTAAACAGCTTCTCCATGCAGTACTTTTAAGTTAGCTAAAACTTCTTTGGCTGAGGGAAATGTCGAGAGTTGTAGTGTAGTTTCATCAGGTGTCAAACCATCCAAATATTTACGGATGCGGTGCTGGATTAATCCACGATAAGAAATTTCAAAGTCGGAGAGGATGTGAAATCCTAGTTTAAGTTTGCTGAGGTTTTCTGGAAGTAAGTTGGTAACTTCATCGAGAAATGTATGTTTTTGCCCTTTTGTCAATCCTGCTAAACGTCCTTGTGCCATCAATACCTGTGCTACATTGGCTTTGACTTGGAAAAGCGATCGCTTTAAAGCTTCATCCAGTAATAAGAAATTTTGTGATAGGTGGGCGCGAATTTCATGGAGATATTGATAATAGGCATTAGGATAACCACCCACGCGATCGCGTCTTTTTTCAATCTCCTCTAGACTAGGAATACCAGGATCACGGCGACAAGTTTTAATAGCAGCTTCAACCTGCTGCTTAAAATCTATATCTTGCAAGTTTCTCTGTTCTTTAAGCTGTCTGAGTAATCTTTCTAAACCGCCTGTCAAATCATTCCAAAGTTGATCAAATAACTGCTCAAACAAAGTAAACCAGCTATCTTGTGGAGTGGCTTGATGCAATACATTTCTAGCTTTTTGTAACTCAGCATTGACTGAATTATGTAGTCGAGTTAATCGCTCTTGGCAAGACGTGCCATATTGCTGGTCTAGGGATGTAATATTAGTAACTAAATAATTGAGAGCCTGATCTAAAACTTCATTTGCTGCTTGAGAGTCAGCACAATTAGCAATCAAACAATTCACCACTTTGAGATGTTTTTCCGTCAAAGTTTCTGCCAAATCTTGACAGTTGTTAGCGTTATCGCCATTTTTAGAGTTAGTACCTGTTTGATTGAGTACCATAAAAGACCACAACTCAACAGGTAAATCAATTAACGCTGCACGGGCTGTATCATACAGACGGACATCAACATCTGCCCAATAGTCACCAGATGACTTTGGCATCCGCACAAACAGTACTGCATCGACATCTTGTGCTAGAGTTCTGATCATTCGGTCTTCATCGCCAACACCTGTATCACCTAAACCAGGCATATCTACATAAAGCAATTTGTCCCACATCCGCGTTAGGAAAGTTACAAATAATCTTGACTTCTCGCACTGCTAAATAGTTGAAAAATACTCTTTGACCATCAGGAGTATCTTGCGCTACATATTCCCGAATTTCATCTCTGGAAATTCGCCGGGGTGAAGATTCACGTAGCAGGTGGCGATACTTTTCTAAATGTGTATGATATTTCGTCAGGTGTTCATACATTGCTCCCGGTTCAGCATAGCCGGGTAGGTCTTGAGGTAAACTAGGCAGAGGATTTCTGACAAACTCTTCAATCGTCAACGGCTGATTTCCCAAACGTAATTTCTCATAATAAGGGCTAATCACTTCCTTCAAAAATGACCACTCTGAGTGAAACCACACTTCACCGTAAGTATTGACATTGGGTTGGTGGTGGATGGTACTGCGAACCCCTGTACAATGTTGCCTGTCTCCATCTGGAATTTCCGCAGCAGTTAGTCCTGTTAAACTTTGGAGGAGGCGACTTTTTCCTTGTCGTGCGCGTCCCACGACACCAATATTGAGGGTGTCACGGCAAAAACGTACTTTCAGCCTCTCTAAGGCTTGGAGTTCATCAGTAATGCTTTTGTGAACTGCTGTACAATCGATGGACTGCAAGCGTTCACAGACACTTTCATCGTCAACTTTTGTCAGCAAATAATTGCGATCGCCTTCTAGATGATGTAATGCGGAAGCAAGCGATCGCAGATTTGCCTCTACACCTTGAATTTTCTCAGCAAGTGGGCGACGCTTGTCAATAATGCTGGCAATCTTTTCAGTCCGGTTGGTAGTTGCGTACATTTGGGAGCTATTAAAATCGATAGTTCAGGATATCTAGTCGAGATAAAAAACAAGTAACTTTTATATCACCGTTGCTAGTATTCCCAATGTAAAGTAACAAATTCATCTAAAGGCTGCTATTCAAACTATGCATAATACCTCCAGCCTCTGTGTCCTCTGCGGTTGAATAAATTACTTTAAGCCACAGAGGACGCGGAGGACACAGAGAGAGGTAAATCTTGACAACCTGATTAGGTAATAGCTAATCCATCCCATAGCTAGAAGCGAATACTGGCAAAATTCGTTACTTTGACACTTGTAACGTAAACATTAGGAAACAAGCCAGTGGTTCCCATTAGAGATAATAATCCTACAAAAATTACGCCTTACGTGACTTACGGGCTGATTGCTTTTAATGTCCTGGCTTTTCTTTACGAAGCTAGTCTTCCCCCCCAAGCATTAAATGGCTTTTTACACCTAGCGGCTGTAGTTCCGCGAGAACTCAGCTTAAGTTTTGCCGGTATATCTGTCAATCAGCCAGTACCAGAGTGGGCAACTTTGATTACTGCTCAATTTTTGCATGGTGGTTTTTTGCACCTAGCTGGTAATATGTTGTTTCTCTGGGTTTTTGGTAACAATGTGGAAGATAAGTTAGGTCATGCCAAATATTTGCTGTTCTACTTGTCGTGTGGTGTTTTGGCATCCTTGACCCAGTGGTATTTTTCCCAGAACTCTAACATACCTTCTTTAGGTGCGAGTGGTGCGATCGCTGGTGTGATGGGCGCATATATTCTCCGCTTCCCTCAAGCTGAAGTTATTGGTGTAGTCCCTCTAGGGTTTTTCTTCCCTTCCTTCCGTGTCCCAGCTTATTTCTTTTTGGGATTTTGGTTTCTCCAGCAAGCTTTTTATGGCATTGCTACTATAGAAGCGCCTACAAATGTTGGCATGGAAAGTGGTGGTATCGCCTATTGGGCCCATGCTGGTGGTTTTATCTTTGGGGCAATTCTCGGACCCTTGTTAGGTTTGTTTAGTGACAAATCACAAGAAGAATATCTTTAGTGAAAATGACTAGGGCGAGTCTTCCAAATTGTGATAGCTGGAAAACTGGCCCTGAAAATAAATGGCACAGATGCGATCGCACTCCCATAACTCCTGCCACAATATTTATACAAGCTGTGGCACTCAACCAAGGCTGCATCTCACCTTTATCAAAAACCATCTATGCTCACCCAAGATCAACAACAACGCAACTGGAAACCCATCATCAGGAAATTTGAGGCAGTCCTGGGCAAAAATGGTGTAGTGCAGCGCCGGGAAGAACTGATTACCTACGAATGTGATGGATTAACTGGCTATCGCCAACGTCCAGCGCTGGTGGTGCTACCCAGGACAACAGAACAAGTTGCGGAGGCGGTGAAGATATGCAACCAATACTCTATACCTTTTATCGCCAGGGGTTCTGGTACTGGTCTATCTGGTGGCGCTTTACCATTAAAAGATTCCGTTTTAATTGTTACTTCTTTAATGCGGCAAATACTCAGAATTGATTTAGAAAATCAATTGGCGATCGTCCAACCAGGGGTGATTAATAGTTGGGTGACACAAGCAGTGAGTGGTGCTGGATTTTACTACGCTCCTGACCCATCCAGCCAAATTATCTGCTCCATTGGGGGTAACATTGCAGAAAACTCTGGTGGAGTACATTGTCTCAAATATGGTGTCACCACCAATCATGTTCTGGGATTAAAAATTGTCACAGCTGAGGGTGAAATTATTGACGTAGGGGGACAAATTCCCGAAATGCCTGGTTATGACTTAACTGGTGTGTTTGTGGGTTCCGAAGGCACTTTGGGTATTGCGACAGAAATCACTCTGAAAATTCTCAAAAGTGCCGAGTCAATTTGTGTACTTTTAGCGGATTTCACCAGTGTTGAAGCCGCAGGTGCGAGTGTTTCCGACATCATCAGCGCTGGGATTATTCCTGGTGGCATGGAAATGATGGATAATTTCAGCATCAACGCGGTGGAAGATGTTGTAGCCACAAATTGTTATCCCCGTGATGCTACTGCTATTTTGCTAGTAGAAATTGACGGCTTAGAAATTGAAGTTGCCGAAAATAAAAAGCGGGTTGCAGAAATTTGTCGCCAGAATGGTGCGCGGAATATTACTACTGCCAGTGATTTAGAAACCAGATTAAAGTTGTGGAAAGGACGGAAAGCCGCTTTTGCCGCCGCCGGACATTTAAGCCCAGATTATTATGTCCAAGATGGAGTAATTCCCCGCACTCAATTACCCTATGTGCTACGAGAAATTGAAGCACTAAGTCAAAAATTTGGTTATCCTGTTGCCAATGTATTTCATGCTGGTGATGGTAATCTTCATCCACTAATTCTCTATGATAATTCTGTATCTGGAGCCTTAGAGAAGGTAGAAGAATTAGGAGGAGAAATTCTCAAACTCTGTGTCAAAGTCGGTGGTAGCATTTCTGGTGAGCATGGTATTGGTGCTGATAAAAAGTGCTACATGCCAGAGATGTTTAGTGAAGCTGATCTAGAAACTATGCAATGGGTGCGTCAAGTATTTAATCCTCAAGGTTTAGCTAATCCAGAAAAGATATTTCCCACACCGCGTACTTGTGGTGAGGCGGCGAATTCCGCAAGTTTTAAGCAGCTTGAAGGGGTGGAGAGATTTTAAACTATATTTTATTTTCTTCGTAGTCAGCACTAAGGTGCTTGATATCGGTAAAATTGACAAATTTTTAATTTCTGCTAAAGTGCGAAAGTACAAATTTTTTATTGAGATTTTCGTGTTTTGGTGCAATATCATCATATCTATACAAAATCCGGGGGAATATCATTTATTTTTGTAGTTATATGTAGCCCTTCACAACGAAATCAAACCCACAAATGAATCGGTTTGCTAGTCGCTGTTTTTGTTACTTGCTATGTTTAGAATTGATCATCTGCTTAGTAGCATTTTCCCTACCATCGAGTTCAGTTCTTTATCCAAAAGCAAGTCCTCCAACCACAACAGAAATTCGTGGGGTTTGGCTAACTAATGTTGCTAGTGGTGTTTTATTTGTCCCTTGGGGTATTAACCGCGCTTTAAACCAATTATCAGCACTGAACTTTAATACTGTTTATCCTGTAGTCTGGAACAGAGGATACACTTTTTATAACAGTGCTGTCGCTAAAAGTGTCACAGGGTCTGATGCTCAACCTTTGTTAAAATTCATGCATGGGGGAAGTGATGTTTTAGCAAAGATAATTCAACTTGCTAAACCTCAAGGATTAAGTATTATTCCTTGGTTTGAATACGGTTTTATGACGCCGTTTGATTCAGAACTGGCAAGGAGATATCCCGATTGGTTAACAAGTGGGCAAGCAGGGATAAAATCTATCAAGGAAACCCCACCCGAAGAAATTGATAATAACTTTGCTATTAAGCTAGCTTGGCTAAATCCTCTGCATCCGCAAGTTCAAGAGTTTATCAAAGCGCTAATTGTAGAAGTTGTCACTAATTACGATGTCGATGGTATTCAATTAGACGACCACTTTGGAATGCCAGTGCAATTTGGTTATGATCCTTTGACCATCCAACTCTACCAGCAAGAACACCAAGGTAAAAGTCCACCAAAAAATGCTTTTAACGCCGAGTGGATGCGTTGGCGTGCAGATAAAATTACTGATTTCATGGCAAAAATCTATTATGCGGTGAAAGCTGTTAAACCCTCGGCCAAAGTTTCTCTGTCTCCCAATCCTCAAGACTTTGCCTACAAATACTATTTACAAAATTGGGAAGATTGGATAAAAAAGGGTTTGGTGGATGAGTTGATTTTGCAAGTGTATCGAGATGACAAAAAAAGTTTGATTAATGAACTGGAAAAGCCCTCTGTAGAATTTGCCCGTAGTCAAATCCCCGTAGGAGTTGGCATCTCCACAGGCACCCTACGCAATCCTGTAGAGATTGCCCAAATCATCGGACAGGTTGAAGCAGTGCGCGATCGCAAGTTACCCGGTCTTTCTTTTTTCTACTGGGAAAGTTTATGGGGCTATATCTCCCCTGAATCACCCCAGCAGCGACGCCGGGCTTTTTTAGAGATGTTTAATACCAAAGCCAAAAGACCAATACGATCCAAGAAATTTTAATGCACTTAGTGCCCAGCAAAACTGAATTGCGCTTCATGTTACAGTGGATTTTCGCTACTTTGAGCGGTTTTTTGCTGAGTCTATTCTTAATTGAAGTGGGTGAAAAGCCAGATGTCGGAGTGTTAGATGCAGCTATTGGTGGATCAGCGATCGCTTTTTCTCAAAGCTTAATTCTCAGACAACCAATCATCTCACTCAAGTGGGTATTGTCAACTCTTTTGGGTTGGACTCTTGTTACAGCCACGGGTGTTGGTGCAGTTGGTTGGATTGTACCCACGACTCAAATGCTTCCTTTAAGAATTCTCAATGGCATAATTTATGGTGCTATTGGCGGCTTTGGCATCGGATTTGCCCAATGGTTAGCAATTTATGAAACAGTTCCTTTAGCGTGGCGATGGATATTAATCAGTGCAGCTAGTTGGGCAATGGCTATACCCATTGGTTCTGCTTTCGGGTGGATTTTGCGCCAATTTACACAGGTATTTTGGAGCGAAATTCTGGGACTAGCCATCACTTGGTTACTGGTTGCAGTACTTACAGGCATTAACGCTTATAAATTATTAGTGAAGTAGGGTACCCGCCCACGTCACTCCCCCTTGTGGGTGGCTGTATTTAATTTTGAATTTTGAATTTTGAGTTGATACATTCTCCCCGCACCCATGCCCTATTCCCCTTTGCTCCAGACGCTGATAATCTTTATGTATTAGGGAAGCATTTTCGTTTCACTGCCTAAAAATATTAAACAATAAAGGTATTAAGAATTGTCACAGATAGTTCATATATTGCTTGACTCGACTTAACATACAAAAAATCTTCAGAAATTATTAATAATTAGTTCGAGTAATTTCGCCCTTACCTGCCAATGCATTTTCGTCTTCAACGAGCAGGATTTGTTAAGCTTACTTCTATGAGCTTTCCGAGATTTCAGATTAGAAGTAGAGAAAGACATAAGTATCGATGAACAAGGGCTGACAATCTTTTGCTTTAGGCGCTAAAGAGAATTTTTATCAGCGTTATGTAGAGAGCGCCTAGATGAGTTAATAAAACCAGGGACTCTCACATGAATATCAATCAATCGGAATCAACCGTAGAGTTGACAAAACTTTCACCTCCATACTTTCTCTTCGGCACAGACGTAGAGGAAAAAAGTAGTGGCGAGCAATTTTTACTGAGCATCTATGATTCTGTGCAGGCATCGATTTTTGTAGTCGATGTTTTGGAGGATGGGGATTTTCGCTATGTGGCTCTCAATCCAACTCATGAGCGGTGGTTGGGTATCAGATCAGAGGATCTCAAGGGCAAAAAACCAGAAGATATCCTCTCCCCAGTCGATGCCGATAGAGTGCGTCAGCACTACACTGACTGCGTGCGCTTTGGGAAAACCATTTCCTATGAACAATGCTTGCAATTCCAGGGAGTTCTGACATGGTGGAGTACAACACTCACACCACTAAGGGATGCTAACTCTAGGATTTACCGATTAATTGGTACTAGTAGTAATATTACCCTGGCTAAACAGGTAGAACAGGGTGGAAGATTTCAGGCGGAACGAGAGCGATTATTAGAAGCGATCGCCCGCAGGATTCGGGAAGGGCAAGATTTAGAGCCAATTCTGCAAAAGACAGTTAAAGAAATCCGGCAATTAATCGAGAGCGATCGCGTATTGATTTACCGCTTTCAGGCTGACGGTAATGGGGCGATCGTTGCCGAATCTACCATAGCAGCCAGCGGCCCATTACTAGGAAAAAACATCCAAGACCCCTGCTTCACTACTCAACATCAAGAACGCTACAGACGGGGTTGTATTCAAGTGGTTGAGGATATTCATGCAGCGGGGTTACATCCTTGCCAAATAGATTTTCTCGCTGGTTTGCAAGTCAGAGCTAATTTGGTCGTGCCGATTTTGTTACACCAGAATTTATGGGGACTATTGATTGCTCAACATTGCCGAGAACCACATCAATGGCAACCTACAGAAACTGACTTACTCAAGCAACTAGCAACCCAAATCGCCATTGCTGTCCAGCAAGCAGGACTGCAACAGCAAATACAGGATCTAAAAGCCCAGTTGCAGCAGACACGCAACTTTCAAGCACTGGTGGCACGCATCACGGCACAAATCCGCGACCATGTAGATGAAACTCAAGTACTGCAAACCATCACTCAGGAATTAGCAGATGTACTACAACTTGAGCGTTGCCAAATTGAATTTTATAGCCCTTGCCGTACCAAAGTAACAGTTGTTTACGAATACACAACTACCATACCGATTCATCAGGGATTAACTAGACAGATTGCAGACTTTCCGGCAATTTATCCACAACTGCGGCAAAAACAACCTCTACAAAGCGTAGAAATTGTTCAAGGATGGCATCCAAAGTTATTGGTGATCACCCAGATGGTCTGTCCCATATTCGATGCTCAAGGAATGATTGGTAATCTTTGGCTGATTAGACCGAGACAAGAAGCTTTTGATGCATTCGAGATTGAGCTAGTGCAACAGATAGCAGATCAATGTGCGATCGCCATTCGCCGCGCTAGGCTTTACGAAACAACTCAGTTGCAGCTTCAAGAACTAGAAAAAATTGAACACATCAAAAACGAATTTCTCCGCACCCTATCTCATGAACTGCGGACACCCATAACTAACATCAGTCTAGCCGCTCAAACTCTCGAAAGTGTATTGACACCAGAGGGCTTACTAGATGAAGAACTAGTTCCCCAACTATTACAAATTTTGCACAACGAGTGTGGTCGAGGCAGTAAATTAATTAACGATCTCCTCACACTCACACATCTGGAAGCCAAGCCAGATCCCCAAACTTTGATTGCCATTGACTTACAAACTTGGCTACCTCCCATAATTGAGTCTTTTCGAGAACTAACGGCTTGCCAGCGACAAAGATTAAAACTGACTATTGAAACTGCACTGCCACCTTTAGAAACGGATATTACGGAGCTAGAGCGAATTTTTACGGAACTGTTGAGTCATATCTGCAAATATACACCTGCGGGTGAATCAATCACAGTATCAGCTCATCTGACGATAGATGCAGTGCAGATTAGTATCCAAAACTCCGGATTAGAAATTCCCCCTGAGCAACTGTTACGTATTTTCGATCCGTTCTATCGGCTCTCTAAAAACGACCCTTGGAAATATAGTGGTACAGGACTAGAACTATCCCTAGTGCAAAAAATGGTCAGACATCTAGGAGGTATAATTCGTGTAGAAAGCGCAGCAGGTCAAACCACCTTTATCGTAGAGTTCCCTCTTGAGCCACTAGCAAATCTATGATAAGTTTGTTATATTAACGAATTGCATGGGTGACTAGCTCAATGGCAGAGCATCGGACTCTTAATCCGCTGGTTCTGAGTTCGAATCTCAGGTCACCCACTAATCTGAATTTACTATCTACTTATTCATCTCTTTAAAAATCGCTGGCGCATCCGCAAAATAAAACTATTCACCTCTGGTATTCTCATCCAAGTAGCCAAAACCCCAAATACACCAATCCCCACGAAGCCAGAAATACACAATTGCAACAACACAATTAGTAACCCGGCTTTACCCAATACCTGCTGACAACCAAGCAAAGTTGCATAGCTAGCTACTCCAGCGACGACGCTACCAGCCGTTAAACTGATAATTGGCACACTCCATTCACGCCAAGGTAAACCATTAAGTTTGCGATTGAGTAACCATAACAGCATCAACATTGAGCTGCAATTAACTCCCACTGTGGCTAATACCAAACCAGGTGCGCCAAATGGTTTAACAAAAATCCAATCTAGAAAGATGTTCAGAAAAATATTAAAAGTACTAATGCGAAACGGTGTTTGACCGTCCCCTAAAGCGTAGAATACCCGCACCAAAACATCACGTCCCAAATAAGCAAACATGCCAATCCCGTAACTAATCAACAGGGATGAAACCAACTCGGTAGCTTCTTGTTTAAAAGCACCACGTTCATATACCACCTGCACAATTGGGACAGATAGCACTACCATCAGTGCCCCTAGAGGTAGCATGGTAAAGGCGGTAAGCAATAGCCCTTGGCGAATACGTAGTTTTAGCTCTTGCCAATTTTCTGGATCGGCAAGTTTGGCAAACATCGGTAGTAGGGGCAATAAAATAATATTAGAAATAATTCCCAAAGGAGTTTGTACTAACAAATTGGCATAGTTAAAACCAGCCGCCGCACCAGCTATAGGACTAGCAAAATACAGGTCTGTGGCCACATTAATGGGCATCATCCCAGAAGAAATTGTCGCTGGGGCCATAATTTTCATCACTTCTTTGACGCCGGGAGATTTGAAGTCAAAGCGCAATTTTAATGAACCAAGTCCTAAGCGCCACTGGACAATTAATTGCACCAACCATTGCAAAATTGCCCCCGCTAAAGTTCCCCAAGCTAACACCATGCCACCCATTAAGGCGTATTCTGGCTTAATAATGTCCTGACCATGTTGCATTGCCATAATCCCAATACCTGCAACCACAGTGATGCTGGATAATATGGGACTAATGGAGAGTAACCAATATTGATTAGCGGCATTGAGAGTACCAAAACCAATGCCAATTAATCCTGAAAATAGCGCCATTGGTGCCATGATGCGGATTTGGGCGATCGCTATCTCTCTTGTTGTCGCCGCTAAACCATGACCGACTAAATCCACAATCACATCTGCAAACACTATTTGCGCCACTGTCACCAGTAACAGCAATCCTCCCACCAGAGTTGTCACTGTTTCTACCAGGGGTGCGGCTTCTTCTCGTTTGCGCTTGGCTAATACGCTGACAACTGCACTGTGTAACGGCCCATTCACACCGCCAAGTAAGATCAATAAAAAGCCCGGAATAATATAGGCATAACTGTAAGCCGTAGCCGCCGCACCGACACCAAAAGCAGCAGCAATCGCTTGTTGTCTTACTAAACCAAATACTTTACTAATTAAGGTAGCTGCGGCAACAATGCCAGCAATTCCAGCTAGAGAACGAGGAGGTTTTTGAGATGGTTGTGTCACGAATAATACCCGACAACTCTTGCAGAGTGCATAATACCAATTCAAAATTGTTTCTTGAAAAGTTATGAGCGGCAAAAGCCGGATCTCAGACTTTTGTCTTATCTACGAGAGGCTGCGCCCTAAGCGTAGCTATGCCGCAGGCTTTACGACACGCTACGCGTAGCTTGCTTCTCCGCAGGAGTACGCAAAATTCAAAATTGAGTAATTCAGATTGTATCTGAGTTTCCGGGTTTGAATCTGTTGATGGACTTGAGAAAATTGGTAGGACTGGGAATATTTAACTTGAAATTTTACCGTTTGTCAGGTAACTTTTGATAAATTCAAATTATTAAAGAAGACGTAAAATTTTACGTCTCTATAAAGATTTTGGTTGGTTTATAGATCTAGCGACAGCCTAAACTCTCCCGTGTGGAAACCCCTGTAACTGGATTTACACCATCAGCGCGATCGCATAACAGCGACACTTGATAGCGGTCAATCAAGGCATCTGTAAAGTCAGCACCAGTAATTTCTGCACCATAAAAGCGGCTGCGGGTCATCGTCGCCTCTGTGAAAATGGCATTTTTTAAATTGGCATCATCCATAGTTACCCGGTCAACCAAAGCACCAGTGAGATTGGCATCCGACAAATCTGCTTTTAATAAAACTCCCTTAGTCAAAATTGCGTTAGTTAAATTTGCTCCTTGAAAATTTGCCCCGCGCATCTCCGCCGCTACGAAAGTTGCACCACTTAAATCTTCATGAGCAAAATTACGATTCTCTAAATTGATATTGTTATAGTTGATAGCATTTTTGAGGGCAAAAGCTGGTTTAGGAGTACAAATTACCCAGAAACCAGCCAGAATCAAAATTACCATCAAACTCAAAAATCGCCACAAAATCTTCTTCATAACTTTATTTTTTGTCATTAGTCACTAGTCCTTTATCATTTGACCAATGACCAATGACCAATAACTACTTCCAATCCTTACCAATGCGAATTGTGAGGTCAGATTCCAAATCTCCTGTCCCTGACACTTCAATTTGACCCAAGCCTACGACTTGTTGCAAATCAACACCCACTTTGCGATCGCCTTTTTGGACAATAATCTGAGTTTGGCGTTGAGTATCAGGCCAATCTGGCACTACGTAAACATTTTTGAAGCCTTTTCCTTGAAGATATTTGATAACTTTTTCAGTTAATTGAGGTTGATTGGAAGCATTTTGAATAGCAATTTTGAGGTTAGGAACTGGTCGGACATCTGGCTTGAGTCCGGGGACGTTCACCCCAACATAATCATTCAATAGGCTTTGTTGTCCTGTCATATTCAGCCAATAACTATTGGGGTCTTGGCTGAAACGGCTGAACCCACCAGGCAATATGGCCATTTGGAAATTATCCTGCTCGACGTTGAGGGAAAAATTCACCAATGCCATCATTTCTTCTATTTTTAGGTTGGTATCAAAGTACCTACGCATAATGCGGGTTAATTGAGGCAACCTGGGTAAAACGGTGGGGCTATTCAGACGTGCCAACAAGGCTTTCATCAAGGCTTGTTGACGCTGCACTCTTTGCAAATCACCTAGTCCTGCTTCTCGGAATCGGGCAAAAATTGCTGCTTGTTCGCCGTTGAGAGTTTGCCAACCACTAACTAAAGTTAACATCCGACCAGAAGCATCTCTGTATTCGATCAATTTAGGCACAAATATCTCTACTCCGCCCAACTGGTCTACTAATTGGCGTAAGCCACTAGGAGAAATACGGATGTAGCGGTCTATGGGTGCATTATTTAAAGTCCGACTAACCACTCGTGCTGCTAACACTGGCCCACCTTGGGCATTAGCTTCTGAGACCTTAGTTAAGCCTTTTTCTGGGAGAGCAATCATTGTATCCCTGGGAATCGAAAGCACCCTCATAGATTTGTCACCAGGGTTAAGCCTCGCCATCAGCATAGAATCGCTTTTGCCGGCAAAACTTTCTGGTGAACCATCAACAGTACCATCGACTGTTTCAATCCCCATAATCAGAATATTCATGGGTTTGGATAACTGATATTGGGAGACTTTGCCCCATAGCTCTCCGGGCAATGGCATTTTTTGCTGGTCTTTACCAGCTACCCCTAAATCTTCCTCTGTTTGATCCAGATTGCTCCATAGGGGAGTCCACAACGCCAAAGTTGATGCTAACAGCCCAGATAGAATAATCCCCAAAACAACGGTCAAGATCCACAGTAGCCAGCGAGGCATACTCAAGCCCAGCCTGTCATAGAACTGGTTGGGGATCTCGCCTACAGATTCTGCCACACTACGGGAGATGTTGGCTGGCTGCCTTGGGCTAATTTCTAGATTGACGGCTGGTACTGTTTGCAGTGCTGGCTGATCTTCTGCCCATTGAACTTGTTGTAGCTGTTGAGGTCTGACCTCATCTAATTCTAAAGCTTGTGCTTGTTGAGGCGTTACCTGATTTTCCGACCATTGAACTTGTTTAATCACAATTATCTCCCCACTCAACCACTCCCTAAAAGTATGTTAGTGCAAGCTACAAATCTTGCCAGTGGAAAAGCCCACTGTACACTTGTAGTGTCCTGCCGTAGGTGTGTATGACAAAATGACTAGTCCATTGTTCCCCGTAATCCTTGCTGGTGGTAAAGGTGAGCGTTTTTGGCCCTTGAGTCGTTCTGGACGACCCAAGCAATTTTTAAGTCTTGATGGTAGCTCTAGGAGTCTGCTACAAGCAACTGCTGATCGACTGATACAAATAGCAGGGAGTTGGGATTCCTTGTTGGTCGTAACTTCTGCTCAAATAGCTGAAGGAGTACGACAACAACTACCCGAACTGCCGTTACAAAATTTATTAGTCGAGTCAGAGGGAAGAGACACTGCTGCTGCTGTTGCCTGGACTAGTTTGGAAATTAAAAAGCGTTATGGTGAAGACGCAATTATTGGCTTTTTCCCTGCTGACCACTGGATTGCTGACCAAGAGGTGTTTGCACAAACTTTAAGTGCAGCGACCCAACTGGCTACAAGCACAGAAGCGATTGTCACGCTGGGGATTGAGCCTACTTTTCCATCGACTGGTTATGGCTATATCGAAGCAGGCGAGAAAATTGGTAGCTTTAATGAGTTGCCAGCTTATCATGTCAACCGCTTTACTGAAAAGCCCAACCGTGAAACGGCAGAAACCTTTTTATCAACAGGTCGTTTTAGCTGGAATAGTGGCATGTTCGTTTTTCGGGCTGGTGTGGTTCTTAAAGAACTGTACACTCATGCTCCGGAAATTATCGAACCTCTAGCACAAAATGGCCCTGGTGTATATCCCCAATTACCTAAGAAGAGTATAGACTATGCGCTGATGGAAAAGACAACTTTAGCATATGTCTTGCCAGTGTCATTCGGTTGGGATGATTTAGGTGATTGGAATGCGATCGAGCGCTTACTGAAAACCGCAGAGATTCCCAATGTGGAACTGGCTACCCATGTGGGAATAGATACGCAGGGGTCGATTATTTACGCCTCTAATCCAGAGGATGTGGTTGTTACCATAGGTTTAGATGATGTAGTGATTGTGCGCGATCGCAACGTCACCCTCATTGTCAAAAAAGACCGTACCCAGGAAATTAAGCAAGTTCTTAAAATCCTGCAAAGCGATCCCCGATTCACCGACCTAATGTAAAAGTTAAAACCCTCGGCAGAAGCTGAAAAGTTCGTTCCCTAATTATAACTTGAATATCTGAGGGGATAAAGGGATGGGGAGGATGAGGGAGATAGGGAGATGGGGAAATAAGGGAGATGAAGGAGAAATCACTAAATCACTCTTAACCCTTGACTCTTGACTAATACCCCATGACGCCAGTTTGCTTAAGTCGGGAAACCCGCCCACGCAACTGGCTCCCCTATGCCCCATTCCCCATTCTCCATGCCCTAAAAATAATGTTCCTCACCCAAACAGTTCCCCGTCAACGAGAAATTATTGAAGTAGTCCTCCGCAATGGCTGGGACTATATGCGAAGGCTGCTGACTGGTGGTAAGGCCGATGAACCCCAATTGCCTACACCTGCGGTTTTAAAAAACATCTTGGTGGATTTAGGGCCAGTTTATGTGAAGCTTGGTCAGCTACTTTCCACCCGTCCAGATTTACTCAGTGCTGCCTACATTGAGGAACTTTCAACTCTACAAGACGAAGTCCCACCAGTTCCCTGGTCAGAAATAGAAATAGTCATCCGCAAACAATTAAAAAAACCGCTAGAAGAAACTTTCACCACTGTTAATCCTGTACCCGTGGCGGCGGGATCAATTGCCCAAACCCATCGTGCCACATTAATCGATGGTCGAGAAGTGGCCTTGAAGGTGCAACGTCCGGGGATCGATATTACTATCGGCCAAGATATTGCTCTGATTCAAGGGATTGCTGATTTAGTAGCGCGGACTGAATTTGGGCAAACTTATGAAATTAAATCTATTGCGGAAGAATTTACCAAAGCTTTAGAAGCGGAGTTAGATTTCACATTGGAAGCCGGCTTTACAGACCAGCTACGGCGTAACTTATCCCACAGTCGCTGGTTTGATCCCCAACAAATTGTAGTGGCAGAAATCTATTGGGAACTGACTACAGAAAAATTAATGGTCATGGAGTGGCTGGATGGAGTACCTATTCTGTCAGCCAAGTTGAGTAGTGACAACAAAAGTCAAGATTCTGTTACAGAACGTAATGCAATTACCACTTTGCTATTTCGAGCATTTTTTCAACAACTATATATAGATGGGTTCTTTCACGCTGATCCCCACCCAGGCAATTTATTTTATCTGCAAGATGGCAGGGTTGCCCTTTTAGACTGTGGCATGGTAGGCAGACTTGATCCCCGTACTCAGCAGATATTAACAGAAATGTTATTGGCGATCGTTGATTTAGATGCGGGACGGTGCGCCCAATTAACATTGCAGCTTGCAGATTCCAATCAGCCCGTAATTTTATCACGATTGGAAAATGATTATGACCGGATGTTGAGAAAATACTATAACGTCAGCTTGACTGAGATCAATTTCAGTCAAATAATTTACGAAATTTTACAAGTCGCCCGTAACAATAAAATCCGTCTACCCAGCAACATGGGGTTGTATGCTAAAACCCTAGCTAACTTAGAAGGGGTGGCGCGGACATTTAACCCAGAGGTAAATCTGTTTGATGAAATCAAGCCATTAATTACCGACTTGTTCCGTCGCCAGCTTTTAGGGGATAATCCTGTGCGATCGCTCTTAAGAACTGCACTGGATATTAAAAGTCTTTCCCTACAATCTCCCCGTCAAATTGAACTACTCCTAGACCGAGTGACCTCAGAAACCCTACAGTGGAATTTATCACTGCGTGGGCTAGATGGTGTGCGGCGTACTATGGACGATGCTGCCAACCGTCTGTCTTTCAGCATTTTGGTGGGTTCGCTGATTATGGGCGCTGCGATTATTTCTAACAATGCCCAAACTACGCAACTATCTTTTATCAGCAGTGTTTTATTTGCTGCTGCTAGTTTATTGGGACTGTGGTTAATTATTAGTATCTTACGTTCTGGACGTTTAAGATAAAGCATGAGGCATTGGGGAAACGCAGGAAGATAATCCCAGTTTGAAAACAGAATGCCGCAAATATTATTGTAGGAGCAAACGGTTGTTTGCCCTCTCCCACCATTGATCATTCGCAAAAATTATTGAAATGGTATTAAGTACGAACCTTTCCCATTGCCTATCTATGTGTGTTTATTCATTAAATCGAATTCCTATATGTCAATAATTGTGGCGGAAAACCTAAGTAAATTTTATCCGGTAGCTATAAAAGAACCGGGTATTAAAGGAGCAATCACCTACTTTTTCCGTCGTACTTACCATGAAATTAAAGCAGTGGAAGATGTTTCCTTTGAAATTGCACCGGGTGAAATAGTAGGATTTTTGGGGCCGAATGGTGCTGGAAAAACTACCACGCTCAAAATGCTCACAGGGTTGATTCATCCTTCTAGAGGTGAAGTCAAAGTAGCTGGACAAGTACCTTTTCGCCGTCAAGAGGCATTTTTGCAAAAAATTACCTTGGTGATGGGGCAAAAACAGCAATTAATTTGGGATTTACCAGCGCTAGATTCTTTAAAAATTAATGCTGCTGTGTACAACATTTCAAATAAAGAGTTTCAACGGCGAGTAGGAGAATTAACAGAGATGCTGAACCTCGAAGGCAAACTTGCCCAACCAGTGCGAAAGTTGTCTTTGGGTGAACGCATGAAGGCGGAACTTTTGGCAGCACTTTTACACCGTCCCCAAGTATTGTTTCTCGATGAACCGACACTAGGACTAGATGTTAATGCCCAGGCTGGTGTACGTGATTTTTTGCGGGATTACAATCAGCGTTATCAAGCAACTGTACTTTTAACTAGTCATTACATGGCTGATATCACGGCTTTGTGTCAACGTGTGCTGTTGATTCACCAAGGCAAACTCATGTACGATGGCAGCTTAGATGGACTTTTAGAACGCTTCGCTCCTTACCGTGAAATTCATGTGGAGTTAGCCCAATACATACCCACAGCAAAACTCATAACTTATGGTGATGTACAACTTTTAGAAGGGCGAACAGTGCGTTTTTTAGTGCCCCAAAAAGCGCTTACCCGTACAGTTTCTCAGATTTTGGCAGATTTAGAGGTAATTGATTTAAAAGTAACCGAGCCGCCTGTAGAAGAAGTGATTGGCAGAGTTTTTCAAGCGGGGGTTGTGTAGTAGAGGCGTTGCAATGCAACGTCTCCCATATGTCATCGCATCATGCTAATTTCCGTAATATTGCATAGATAATTATGTGTTCAATAATGAGCATTTCTGCATCTAAAATAAGCATAAAAATTCCTTAAATTACGCCTAATGTGAATTAAATAGGTTGAGACTGAAAAGTGAGAACATTGATGCCAAAACGGCGACGAAGCAATAGACGTAGAGTGTGAGAAGCAATTTTGGCAGCAAGATGAACACAGAAGCCATCAACAGTCTTGTTGAGTAAGCGTTCCGGATTACGACCAGTATTTTGAATTTCGTGAAAAACACCTTCGACGCGCTGGCGAACACGGCTAATAAAACGGTTCAAAGTATGAGAATGTTGAAGATGCTGGTTTTCGCGCTTGAGTGTCCAGATGCGATTCCCCGTGCGTCGAGTGATCATAGCCTGCCAGTCAGCAGAAATAAAACCCTTATCCGCGTAAATATCACTATACTGAACCATCTCTAAAATACCTTCAGCCGCAACTCTTTCATCAGTATTAGCAGGAACTAAGTCATCAGCAATAGGAATTCCATTCCACGTTGACAGCATCACTAGCTTGTAGCCAAAATAGCTCATTTCTCTAGCAGCACACCGACCAGGGGCAGCATTGCCGGCGAAGTCACTATATCGCTTGTCACGCTTGAGTCCCAATACAGGTAACGGTTTAGTGTCGAGGAGGAAATATTTTTCACCTTCCCCAACCAATTGCTCCACCCAACTACGGCGTAAGTTTTCTAACATCCCATCCAATTGCCGTAACCGCTGATTAAATTGGCTTTGGTCAAGTAAATTCGGAAACCACTCTCTGTAATTTCCCCTGATGAAACCGAGAAACTGCGTTTCTCCCGGAAACGGCACATAATCCATGACTAGTACTAGTGTCATGATTTCGCTATCACTCATTCTGGCTTTCACACCTGGCTTTACCACTGTTGTGTTTTTTACTTGCTTTTGATACCAATCATCTACGAGTACAAATATTTTTGTAATTAACGTTCCCAGGTCTATGCTATTCATGGGGGAAGTCTGATTTGATCAGTGTGGTAACTTTCATCTTCTTACTTCTCCCGCCTTTTTTCCTAATTCACATTAGGCGTTAAATTATCTATAATTCATGATAATTTGGACTTGATTCAGTAGAAATGATTACGTGTTAAATGTTAATTTTTTAGATGTGGAAAATACTGTATCAAGTCGGAAGGCTATACCAAGGCAATGACAATAGCCTTTTTCGGTTGGATGCAACACGATTAAGGATGAGGAGACTCTACTACCAAGGTATATTCTTACTGTTCACGCTCATTGGCATCCCCAGTATTACTGTTGCCCAATCCAGTCCACCAGAGGTTAACATCCCTGTGAATGTACCAGAAACTCTAGAGCAAATTATCCCCAAACCCACACCCCCACCAACTGCGCCTAATCCCACTAGTCCAAAGACACCAATTGTTCCTTCTCCTTCTTTACCAGCGCCATCGGATACCGTTGTTCCTGGTAACGAAAGTTTTTTAGTTAAAAAAATTGAAGTTTTGGGTGCTACAGTCCTCAAGGATGAAATAGCTGCGTCAGTCAAACCCTTGGAAAACAGTCAAGTTACTTTTGCAGACTTGCTGCAATTACGAGCAGATATAACTGAACTCTATATCAAAAATGGCTATATCACCAGTGGCGCATTTTTACTTGAAAACCAAAATCTCAGGGCTGGTGTGGTGAAAATTCAGGTGGTAGAAGGGGAATTGGAGAAAATTGAGATTACTAGTTTGCAGCGTTTACAATCAGTGTACGTGCGATCGCGTCTTGCTCGAGCTACCTCCACACCTTTAAACCTTCAACGTTTAGAAGCAGCACTGCAACTTTTACAAATCGACCCTGTAATTGAGCGAGTCAATGCTGAGTTAACCGCAGGTAGTAGTCCTGGTCTGAATATCTTACAAGTAAAAATCACCGAAGCACCAGCATTTCACGGGGGAATGTTCACCGCCAACAATCAAACTCCTAGCATTGGTTCCACACAACTAGGGGTGTTTATTAACCATGATAACTTGCTGGGTTTTGGTGATCGCCTCACCACAGAATATGCTTTAACCGCAGGACTCAATCTCTACAACATCAGCTATACAATTCCCCTCAACGGCAACAATGATACTCTCAACTTCCGCCTGAACAACGCCGATAGCCGCATTATTACCGATGATTTCCGCGACTTGAAAATTAGGAGTGAAACTCAAACCTACTCCCTCAATTATCGCCGTCCTTTATATCGTCAACCTCAAACCGAGTTCGCCCTCAGCTTAGGACTAGATTTGCGTCGTTCCCAAACCTATCTCCTGGATGATATCCCATTTTCTTTTTCTCCAGGTGCAGAAAATGGCGAAGCAAAAGTTACAATCATTCGCTTTGCTCAAGATTGGCTCAACCGTCATTCAAAGAGAGTTTTCGCTGCTCGTTCCCAATTTAGTTTAGGAATTGATACCTTTGATGCTACAGTCAATGACACTGGTACAGATGGACGTTTCTTTGCTTGGTTAGGACAATTTCAATGGGTGCAGTTATTATCACCGCGCACCTTATTACTCACCAGAGTTAACGCCCAACTGACGGGAGATTCTTTATTATCTTTAGAAAAATTTAGTGTCGGGGGATTTGATACCGTTCGTGGTTACACCCAAAACAAACTCGTTGCCGACAACGGTGTTACCGCTTCTGTTGAACTTCGTACTCCCTTGTTAAGCAATACTAATAATTTACAGATAGCGCCTTTTTTTGATATTGGTACGGCGTGGAATAATCGTAGCAACAATCCCCAACCACAGACAATTGCCAGTTTTGGCTTAGGCTTACTTTGGCAACCTAGCCGAAATTTCAACCTACGTTTAGATTATGGCATACCCTTTACAGGTGTGAATGGTAGAGGAGATACCTTGCAAGATAACGGTTTTACTTTTTCCCTGCGCTATCAGCCGTTTTAGCTTTAAGGATTCCAAAATCTAGGCATTTGGTTGACAAATTCCAGACCAGCTATTTTTAAACACACAGCACGAGAAAAGACAGTTTAGATATGGTATCCTCCTGCTCGCCAGTAAACTATCAGCAATTAATTGAGCCTTTTCTGTTACCTATTTTCACACATGAATTTAATCGCGTGCGATTACTTAACGACACTCACGACTCATCACTAAATCCCCATTGGCTAATCGATACACCCCTTGCGCTTCCACAATCGGATCACCTTTTTTCCACGAATTAACGGCACTATTATTCTTGACACTCTGCACATCGCCTGTGGGATAACTAGAAGCCGCAGCCTCCCCAGGACGATTTGGCAAACCACCAGTACCCGTAATAATAAACGTTCCTTCTTGCAAAGGACTGCGAGCAATACAACTATTAGCAATGAGGGCGTTAGTATCGATGGGATTATTTTGTAATTCTGTCAAGCTATTTTGCAGAAACGTAATATCAGGAACACCAATAATGTTGCCAGAAATTGCTCCACTGGCGTTAATATCGGAGCGACCATTATTATTGAGTGACTGCAAACTATTTCTATCACTTGATGTTGGTGTAGAGCGAAATAGGGAATTAGTAAATAAAGTGCGGGTATTAAATGTAATGTTACCTCCTTGTCCTTCTGGCGCAAAGGCAATGATGTCACTATCTTCTAACGCAATGATAGTATCGGCAGTGACGAAAATATTGCCACCTCTAGCATTACCACTGGACAAATCAGTACGGATGTCGCTATTATTTCGCAGAGTGATTTTACTAGCAGCAATATCTATATTGCCACCACCTGCTTGTTCTGATCTGGCATTGACTAAACCATTGTTAGCATTGAAATTGCCTTGGGCAACAATATTTATATTGCCTGCCGTACCCTGTCCTAAACTGCGTGTGGCAACAGTAGCTGGTGCAAACGGCGAGTTGTAGATAGTAGATGATAAATTAAAGTCAGTTGTAAAAATAAAAATATTGCCACCATCGCCACTAGAGTCCGTGCCAGCAGACAAACCAGTGAGAAAATTGGAATTAGTGAAATTAGCGTCAGCAAAAATGGTAACTTTATCCGTAGCACTAATAGTTATATCGCCAGCTTTGCCACTGTCAAAAGTTCCTGTGGATAAAAATCCTTCATTCAATATCTCCACCACACGCGCATTCACACTGAGATTACCGGCATTGGCAGAGTTTATTGTTGCTGAAGATATGATAGCAGCGTCTGATATGCGGAAATAATCTGTGTTAATTGTGATATCTCCTCCTTGACCGAATGCTCCCTGTTGAGTTTCAGTCAAAATTGCACTCTTAAAACCATTGGTGTCAATACCTGAAATCATCACTGCTTCTGTAGCATCAATACGAATATTACCACCGTTACCTTGTCCACCAGGTAAGTCTCCACTTTTTTGGGAAACTGTGCTATCAATCTGACCACCATTAATTAAATTTATCTGGCGGGTTTGAATTTTAATATCTCCTCCGTTACCAATTGCGCCAGCACCAACACGGCTAGTAATAACACCCCCATCAATCTGCACCTGATCATGACTGATGATATTGATATTACCAGCGTTACCTTTACCGAAAGTTGCTGATGATATACTTCCGTTAATTAGCTGCAAGTTTTTAGTATTAATTGTTAATTCACCACCATTACCTACAGGTATTATATTTTCATTAAAACTTTCAACTCCTGTAGAAATGAAACTAAAAAAGTTGGGATCGGAGCTAATCAAGGCAACGGAATCTGAAGCATTGATTGTAATGTTGCCAGCATCGCCGCCTAAATTGTTAGCAGCCTCTACTAAGATAGCAGCACCGCCTCTAATAATTAAATTCTTAGTATTTACTGTAATGTCACCAGCGCGACTATTACTAAAAGTTCTAGCTTGTAAACCCGTTATGCGATCTCTTGCACCTTTGGCATCTATTTCTATGAATTCAGTAGCGTTGATATTAATATTGCCCTCATTACCGATACTGATTGTTGCATCCTGTCCTGGTAGACCAGTACTAGATGAAATGTTGCCAAAATTTGTGATATTAATTCTTTCTGTTTGAATATTAATATTTCCAGCTTTGCCTATACTAGTAATAGTTGGAATCAAAGTATTTCGGGAATAAGCTGCATTTGTGGTAATGAAAGAGTCGTCTATTATCCTAATATCAGCAGCAACAATATTAATATTCCCTGCATTACCACTAGCAGCCGTAATACTGGATATCTGAGAAGTATTTTCTAACTGCAAAAAATTAGTAGTAATTGATATATCACCTGCTTTTTCTTGGCTAGCCGTACTTGCTGAAATGCCAGAACTATTAAGTTTTATAGTATCAGTAGCTTTAATTGTAATAACTCCTGCTTGCCCTCCTGTCCGAAAGCTGTTAGCGCCAATTAAAGCATCATCTGTTAGTAAAATATTTTTAGCTTCTAGATTAATTCCTTGACTTTTTGTATTACTAGGAAGATTTCCTGGACTAGTTAAACTCAGAATTCCAGAAGGACGACCATCAGAATCTCTACCTGAGAGAAAAATTGTATCTTTTACTTGTATATTAACTTTGCCTGAATTACCTTGGTTTGCAGATGCTGCAATACTACTACCATTAGTAAGTGTTAAAGATTGGGCACTAATGTTGATATTGCCACTATCTCCAGGTTCTAAGGCAATATTACCAATACGACTGTTTGTGGCTAAATTCACAATCCCACTAGCTTGGATGAGTATATCACTTGATTTAGTTGCAGAATTTCCTGAATTGGCAATCAAACCAGAGAATAAATTAGAATCTAACAAATTAATATCATTAGCATTCAAGACTAAACTATCACCATCATTGATACTAGCAGTAAAAATAGAAGACTGATTGAGGAAAATATTTGCTTTTGTGACACCATCAGGAAAAATCAGGCGCAAATCGTTACCATCAACCTGTAATCCTACTGTTCCCGGTGCAGCCAATCCTCCTACTTTTACCCTACCCTCAAGTGCCTGTAGTGTGCCACCATCCATGAAAATTTCACCAGTGGATTCAGGAGTGGGTGCAGTATTACCACCCAGTAATACTAAATTGTTATTTCCCCCGACTTCTAGAAAACCGCGATTTTCAATAGAGTTAGCACCTTGGTTAATAATTTGGTTAAATAAAAATGCTGTCGGATTAACACTTAATAATGAATTATCAGGTATTTTTGGTGAACTGGCAGAAAATTCAGCACCACCAGGAAATTGAATGGCGTTGGCTGTAGTAGCTACAAAGGAACCAGTGACATCTATCTGAGTGTTTTTGCCGAAAATAATCCCATTGGGATTCATTAAATATAAGTTAGGATTTGATGTTCTATCAGTGCCAAGTATGCCTAAAATTTCAGAAGGATTGTTGCCTGTTACCCGTGCCAAAATGTTTTGAATATTGGCATTAGGAACTAAAAAATAAGCTCCTCTATCTGCGCTAATATTAAACTCATAAAAACTGTGAAATAGATTAACTCTACGAGTTGCACCACCAGTAATAGCTTCGACTGGAAAGTCTAGATAGTTGGTGATTATCTGGGAAGATTCAGCGCCTAGGGTGTTATCTGGTACGATGTTGCTTTGGGCAAGGGTTTTGGGTTTAAAACTGGTTAATCCAATTGTACTGAAAAAACCAGCCAATCCCATCTGCAAACATCTGGTGAATCTACTTTGGTTGTTCATAGGAGTAGGTTGATATTAATCAAGTTAGCGAGTAATGGCTGCAATTACATGATGCTTTTATAGCGATTTCCAGTTAAGTGAGGTACAGAACAATTTTTTTTAACGCAGAGTGGCGCTAAGGTAACGCCAAGTGGCGCGGAGAGGAGAACTGGCTGCTGTGAGTTGGACGATGGTGAATGATGCAGACAGGGAATTCAAGTTGGTGGGTGGAGTCAGGGGAGGTTTGTATGCATTTACTGGGTTGATGGAGGCGAGAGCGATCGCCAATGTTAAACTTCCCATTGTCAGAGTACGTTGTAAATTGCTCATTAGTTTTTCTCCGATAGGAATCCGATTTGATTTATGAAAAAGATTACGAGAGAATACGGCTGAGTGTAAAAGTGTAAGAACATACAAATGATAAACCAGCATCTACAAACTGTAATACTCCCCTCGGCACCGGAAGTGACAGCGACGGTACTTCCATCTGACTGAAGACGCACATAGTAATGCGATCGCAGAACTACAGGAATTTATAGCTCTCCGTCCAAATGCCCGTACTGAACTCTATTTGAGTGGTTCATTCGACACATTACATTTGATTTCGCCAGTCTTCAGATATACGGAGTTTTTTCAAAAATCAATTAGGATTCCTATATCAATAATTTGCAGTGAAGATGATAGTATTGTAAAATTTATCCTCACCAGGCAAAAGAGAAAAGTAGGTAATCTTGATTGCAGAAAAATGTATTGCTTGATTGTAAATGTGTGATTAGATATCAAAACAGCATGTTTAATAAACTCTGGCAATCAATTACCAGTTACTGGTTAACAATCTTGTTTCTCGCCAGCCTGACTTTTTCCTTATGTTTAGGCAATCTATATCTCTCATCACCAATCAATGCCCAAACTACCGATACCGTTCAACTAGTAAACCAAGGTATTGCTAGTTACAAAAACGGCGATTTTCGCAATGCGATTGCAACTTGGTTGTCTGCTATTAATTTGTATCAAAAAAATAATGATTTACAAAATGTAGCTATTCTCAATGAAAATTTAGCCAGAGCTTATCAACAGTTAGGCGACACAGCAAAAACCCTAAATTATTGGGAAAAGGTGATAGCTTATTATCGTACTCAAAAGGATTTACAAAAAGTTGGTAGAGTGTTAACTGAGATAGCACAAATTTATATTAATTCTGGACAAACCAAAAAAGCAATTAGTCTTTTATGTGGAGTTTCTGAGCTATTAAACTGCCAGACAAGAAGTGCATTACAAATTGCTCAACAACAAAAAGATCAGTCAGGTGAAATTGCAGCTTTAGGTAGTTTAGGTGAGGCTTATCGTCTACAAGGCAATTATGACTTAGCGATTAAATATTTAGAAACTGCTAGAAATCATCAAAATCAAACCTATAACTTTGTCATACTTAATAGTCTGGGTAACGCTCACACCAGCCTGGCTCAACTTTGGCATTTACGAGCAAATTCTGCCAAGCAACAAAAAATTTCTAAAGCTAGTGTTTTTCAACAACAAGCTATTGATAATTATCAGAAAGCCAGAGAATATTTCCAAGACAGTATTCAAATAAGTCAACAGGATAAAGTCTCTGAATTGCGTAGTCATTTAAATTTAATTAAACTGAGTTACCTTAATATAGATAGAAATCTATTTAATCCCAGTCAGCTAGAAGTAAATATCCGACAAGCTTTAGAAATTATTGAAAAACTACCAGATTCTATTGACAAAGTGTATGCAGCCATTGATTTAGCTAACCTACCTGCTCTTGGCGTAGAATTAGCTTCGCCGTTAACTCAATGCTTTCCAACTAGAAGACTGCCAGAAACACAGATAAAGCAACTATTAAGCCAAGCCATAAAAGTTGCTCAAGCATTACAAGATGCACGATCTGAATCTTATGCTTTAGGTGCTTTTGGTCATTTTTATGAGTGCCAGGGAAATCAGCAGTTAGCGATAGAATTTACGAACAGAGCAATTTTATTAGCTGACCAAAATTTGCAAATAAAAGATAGTTTATATTTGTGGGAATGGCAAGTAGGAAGAATTTTACAAAAACAAGGTAAAACTAATGAGGCACTACTGTTTTATCAACGGGCATATAATATTTTAGAGCAATTGCGTAGTGATATTTTAACTAGTAACCGAGATTTTCAATTTGACTTCCGTGATGTTGTTGAGCCTGTTTATCGTGAATTAGCAGAAATTCAGTTGAAGTTAGCTACGTCTCAAACTAAAAATATTACAGTAAATAAACCACAATTAAGTAGTGTATTAACAACTATTAATTCTCTCAGATTAGCAGAAATTCAGAACTACTTTGGTAATGATTGTATTCTGAGTAACTTCAGCAATAACATCAATACATTAGTGACCAATGATACGGCTGTAATTAGCTCAATTATTCTGCAATATAAGACAGGGGTTATACTAAGTTTGCCCAATCAGGAAGAACATATACACTGGATAAATAAAGATCGAGAAGCTTTTCGTCAAGATATTGCTAAATTTCGTCACGGATTACTGCAACAACAGCTGATAAATTATAATACTGCTGATGCTGAGAATCTTTACGAATTAATTATTCATCCTCTGGAAAAGTATTTAGTCAGCCAAAAGATTAAAACATTAGTATTTATTCAAGATGGCTTCTTGCGTGATGTACCAATGGCGGCACTTTATGATCAAAAAGAACGTAAATATTTGATTCAAAAATATGCTATTGCTACCACTTCTAGTTTGCAATTAACTAACCCAAAAAAAGGAAATTTACAATCTAGTGATCGCGCTTTAGTTTTAGCGGTAACTCAAGCAGCAACAATTGATGATAAAACTTGGCCAGCATTAAATTATGTATCTGAAGAATTTCAATCAATTAAACAGACATTTGTCAATAGTCAAAAGCTAGAAAACGACGAATTCAACCAAAATAACCTAGCAGCAGAAATCAAAAAACAAGCTTATCCAATCGTTCATATTGCCACTCACGCCCAGTTTGGCATTATTCCAGAAGATACATTTTTAGTAGCTGGTAATAATGAAAAACTCACAATTAACCAACTAGAAACTCTGCTACGACAAGCAGGGAATACCACTAATTCTGTAGAACTATTAGCCCTAACAGCTTGTGAAACTGCAACAGGTGATGACCGCGCCACATTAGGTTTAGCCGGTGTGGCGTTACAAGCTAGTACAAAAAGTGCTTTAGCTTCACTATGGTCTGTAGATGATGAATCTACCGCCAACTTAGTGGCCGAGTTTTATCATAAATTACGTAATTCTGGCATGAGTAAAGCACAAGCTTTGCAAGCAGCACAAGTCAAACTAATTAACGCCAAACAAACGCCAGAAATTGACAAAAAGTACGACCATCCATATTATTGGTCAGCGTTTATTCTCATTGGGAATTGGCTGTAGACTTGTTGTTACTCCCTATCACATTAGCTGAAGATTGCAAACTGAATAGTTCACAATAGCTACTTACTGTTGTTGAGTGGCGATTGTTTGTAAGTTTTGTATTCTCTCTCTAACTACAAATTCTTTATCTTTAATTCTCGGTGATTCATATTCAGCAACATTATTGACCAAAGTTGAACCTAGTTTTCCTAGTTTGCCATCATTCTTTAACTGTACAGCTTCAGCTAATGATTCATACCACAAACCTGCTTCGGCATATACATGAGCTTTTTGCAAATCATCACTTGTGGTAGATAAGACATTTTTGAGGGTAGAAGGAGTTTCCACAACCATAAATTCGGCTGCTTCAACTATATTAGTATTATTCTCAGAGCAATTTATGGTTAACTGCCAAAGATATTTTTTACCCACACTCAAATCAGGATATTTTTCAGGGAGGGATATGGTAAAAATCCCTGATTTTGCATCTTTTATAGCTTCATTACCTATTTGCTGTACCCTGTTGTCTGAAATAAATTCAAAAACTCTAAACTCTACCTGCTGAGAATTAGATACAAAACCCACAAAAGTAGGACGTAAGGAGGCTGTGAAGCCGATGTATGTCTGGGGTGCAAGTAAAGTTAGAGGTATTGTTGCATTTGGTTCATTTGGACATCCCCGCTTTCCGGCGCTTCTGCTATAGTCACTTGCAGGTTTACGATTAGTTGGTTTAAAACCTGCAAGCGTAACTGGTGTAAACAATAGTAATGAGCTTAAACTCACGAGAGTCAGTAGTTTGAGATTAATTATTTGCTCAGTTTTTTTTGACATTTGCTTTCCCTAGATTTCCTACTGTCTATTATTTTTTAATTTCCAAGTAATTTCGCAAACTGTTCCTGTGGGAGAAATAGATTCACGTTTAAAATATCCTCCTAAGTTGTTAGCAATACTCTTAAGTTGTTTTGTTCCTTTACTTTCTGATGACGAAGTTAACCCACAACCGTTATCTTGAATGGTGAGGGTGTAAATATTTTGCTTTCTTTTCCCAATAGATTCAATACGTTTCACACCTTGAGCATGTTTACCTACATTACATAAAGCTTCCTCTAAGAATAAACAAAGCTCCTGTTTATTTTTGAAATTTAGATATTTATCGTCTATGGGGTCAAATGTCCGGACTTTGACATTAATCTGATTAAAATATTCTAAATCTTGTCTGGCGATCGTACTGCTATATACTTCGTAAAAAATTTCATGGATTGGTCTGTTTAAATCTATTTTTAAACCGCTTCCTAAACGCAAACTTTCATTGGGATTTAAAGCTTCAATTCTTAAATATTCACCAATCGCCCGAATTTCATAGTTCAAATTATCTAACTGTAATACTAGCTGCTCGTTGGACAAGTTTTGTGTGCGTGCTTGGCTGAGGAGATTAGCTAAACTTTGTAATGGGCCATTGTGGATGAGAGTAAATGTCTGTTCAATTGCTAGTTGGCGTTCATTAATTTTAGATTTTTGTTCCTGGTCGTATTTATAAAAAGCAAATGCGCTTAATCCTAAACCGTTGATTCCTAAAACTAATAAACTAGGTGCAACGGGAATCCACCAGCCCCATAATATTAATAAATAACTGATAAAGATTAAACAAATACCTGTCCCCACCACAGTTAATAAATTTTTCCAAATATCTTGGGCCATTCTCCCAAAAATAATTGGTAAAAAACCCCAAACTATAATCCATACATACTCCCATCCTTGAGACCAAACTTGGATCATTGGTCTAACATTGAGGACTGCATTAATTATTTGAGCAGTAACATGAGCATGAAATTCTACACCATAAATTTGTCCAGATATTTTGGTAGTAGCAATTGCTGAAGTATTAAAAAAATCATTTACACTTGAGGCTGTGATCCCAATGATAACTACTTTTTTTTGTAACCATTGCGGCTTAAAATTGCCAGTTTTAATATCCTGCAAAGAAATAAATCGGAATGGTTGTTTACCACTATGAAAATTAATCAATATCTTTGAGCCAGTGTCATTTTCTCCTACATAACCTCCAGTATGGGATAAAAAACGTGGTAGTTCTGTGTTAGCAAATATTATGCTATCAGGGTCATTGCTATTTCTTGCTATGGCGATACCTTGATCTGCTAGGTAAGATGTTGCTAACCGCAATGCTAGAGAATATTTATCTGCATTGGGATCATTAGGGTTTTGCTCTGAAGCTGTCAACAGCAAATAGCGACGGTATTTACCATCTGCATCTGAGATTACATCTGTAAAACCTACTTGTGCTGGTAATAATTTTGGTGGTGCTGAAATCGGTTGTGGTGGTCGAATTTTTTCAATACCAATGAGATTTGGATATTTTTGAAATACCTGTTGCAGTTCTTGATGGCCTGGTTCAACGGGTATATTTCTCACAATATCAAGACCAATGACTGTAGGCTGATAAGTTTGTAATTTTGTAATTAGTGCGGCAATTTCCTTGTCAGGAATTGGATATGTATTAATGTTTTCAATATCTGGTTCATTAATACCTACAATTACTACTTTATCCTCCATATTTTCTGATGGACGTAGGCTTAATAAGGCATCAAAAGCCATCAATTCTATACCTTGTAATAATCCTGCGAAGCGGGCAAGAATAATGATAGTTAAAATAGTAATTCCTGGTAGTGCTGCTTGTTTCCAAAGAGCAATTTCTTGCCGGAATTCTCTGTGAGTAAACCACATAATAAATAATTACGACGAATAGGTAACGTCTGTACTAATCAATTAATCCTGCTTGACGGGCGCGAATTTCAGTTTGGATTCGCATATTTTTACCTTCTTCTGGGTAAACGCCAAGTACATCTTGAATTTTAGTCCAATATGTACGCACAGCACGTTCTGACTTATGCATTCGTAAGGAAATTTCTTTATCTGTCAATCCTTGCTCAAAGGCTAGCTTCAAGACTTCTAACCACTCTGGTTTCAGTTCCAATGCTGTTTTAATATCTTTAGTATGGGTTGCACCTTGTAGGGCTAAATTGACACGAATTAACATTTCAGATTCCGATAGTCCTTTATCTGCGATCGCAAATCCTCCCTCATGTTCATCAATCTCATGTTTTATCCTACCTAATGCTTTGACGTAACTACTTTGTACCAGAAATTTCTGTTGAGGATATTCTTTGAGTAAGTGTTGTAATAAGTTAATACCTGTATCGATCTGGGCAAGCATTCCCATTTGTTTTGGTATCGACAAATCCATAACAATTAAGTCAAAGTCATAATTAGCAATCTGTTCAAGAGCGTCGTATACAGTTTTTGCCTTGATAATCACAGCATCTGGATATTGTGATTGTAGTACGTTAAATGTGCCAGTTAGAATTAGTTGATGGTCATCAATGACTAAAATTTTCAGTTTAGGTGACTGTGGTACATGATTCATGATTAATTTCTCTGTAGTAAACCTAATCATATTTTTCTCGTTAATCAAATATTTTATGGCTACTGGGTACTCAAAGTTATTATCATCATTGTTATTTTTTGAAAACTTTAAATGGTAAAATTTTATATGGGTTGAATGTGACAAAAAATTTTGGAGTTTTATCTTTTTCATCCATGTCAATACTGTAACTAATAACTTCATTTAGCTTCGGATAAGATGCTGAATTGCTACCTACTTGTATGTGAGTATAAATTTTATGCAAAGCCAGCCTAAAAAGCTATACCGAAAAATGCATTGTTTTGAAAATGTTTGTAAAGTTAAAGAAGATATAATTTTGTCAGCCGAAATGGCTAGAGGCAAGGTAACAATAACATCTCAGTATGATGTCAAGTCTGTGGGAGCCATGCCCTTACAAGCGTCTCTTGGTTTTCAGAATTTACATCAAGCCTAATCATGAACTACAAATTAGCATGGAACGGATTATTAAAAAAGCCCTAACTTTGCTTTCAGTTTACTACGCCTACACACTGGAATACCGGGCAGAAATGATTTTATGGGTTTTGTCTGGCTCCATACCTATTATCTTTATGGGTATTTGGATGGAAGCAGCGCAGGGTGGTGGTTTCGGTTTGACACCTGTGGATTTTGCTCGTTATTTTCTGGCAGTTTTTATAGTTAGGCAATTCACTGCTGTTTGGGTAATTTGGGATTTTGAAAGAGAGGTAGTAGAAGGTAAGCTATCACCTAAATTATTACAACCCCTTGACCCTGTATGGCATCATGTGGCATCCCATGTTGCAGATAGATTTGCCCGCATCCAGTTTGCGTTGATATTAGTAGGACTATTTTTTATTCTTTATCCCCAAGCATTTTGGTTACCAAAGTTAAGTAATTGTTTATTATTCGTGTTAGCAGTAATAATGGCTTTTACTTTGCGGTTTATTATTCAATATACCTTTGCCATGTTAGCCTTTTGGACAGAAAGGGCTAGTGCGTTAGAAACTCTTTGGATGTTATTCTATTTATTTTTATCTGGGTTGATTGCACCTTTAGAGGTGTTTCCTGAATCTGTGCGGGTGATGGTCATGTTAACACCTTTTCCCTATTTAATTGATTTTCCTGTGAGTATTTTGGTGGGATTACCTGTAGATGTGGGACGGGGTTTTTGGTCAATGTTGGGTTGGATATTGCTGTTTTTAGGTGCAAATCGCTGGTTATGGCGTATGGGATTAAAGCACTATTCTGGAATGGGGGCGTGAATTAATTTAAAGCTAGCAGTATAGGATTGATAATCACCTCTGAACGTGCTTTTTCTGTATCTACTGCGATCGCCCACGGTAAATTCTCTAAAATAGCTTGTAGCCTGGAACTCAGATTTAATTCTTCCATCGAGTCTGGGAGAAAGCGCACTCCTTCTATAGTAGTTAGCTGAAAATCTTGCTTGACCTTATCGATAGTAAATTGACTGTAAGACAACGTAAGTATATAGGACTAATATTTGATTTCTGAAAAAGCTCCGTACATTTGAAGAGTGGTAAAATCAAAGGTAGTGTGTCGGATAAACCACTCAAACATCCACTTCACACGAGAGAAGGAAGGAATCAAAGCACA